>Ga0123352_10002958_pt1 | contig 24175 bp, 22 predicted proteins | sample TergutLab28metaG_FD_89700 | JGI IMG/M metagenome (GOLD analysis project Ga0123352, IMG submission 89700) | Labiotermes labralis P1 segment gut microbial communities from Petit-Saut dam, French Guiana - Lab288 P1 | ecosystem: Host-associated > Arthropoda: Insects > Digestive system > Gut ...
GCTAAAATAATAACCGCCGAAAGTTTGTCGTCCAAAAATCTACTTTTTATAAAGCCCGAATCGGTTATTTGGGTTTTAGACTCAAAGCAGATAAAATCGCCTGACATAATTCCCAAAGCCTTTGTATCAGCAGCAGATTTAACGATTTCATCTATCTTAACGTGCATATTTTCCTCTGTGCGTGCCAAAGTGCCAGCATCAGGAAAAACGTGTGATGATGGGCTATTTGAAAGTATTGTGCCTGTGTAAACTTTTCCGCCTCTTGTATAAATTTTGCAATATTCGCCATCAAGCGTTGGTAAAATAGCTCCCCCTACTCTCGTGAAAGAAAGTGTTCCATCTTCCTTAAACCCTCTAACAACAAGTCCCAAAGTATCTACATGAGCACAAACACCAACGGTTTTATCGCTCTGCCCATCTACCTCAATAACCAAGTTACCTTTGTTTGTAATGTAGTTTGAATAACCCAAGTCATCTGCATAAGATTTTAACTTCTTCGTTACATTTGCAGTAAATCCCGAAGGGCTATCAATCGCCATAATTTCCAGAAGTACATTTTTTAAATAGTCCATGTCAAATTGCATTTGCATCTTTTATCCTCCTTATTTTATAAAACAAAACCCTCAAATCGTAAAGTTTTGAGGGTTTTAAAGTGCAATAAAATAATACTATCTTTTTGAGAACTGAGGAGCACGGCGTGCACCTTTAAGTCCATATTTCTTTCTTTCTTTCATTCTCGGGTCACGAGTTAAGAAGCCTGCTTTTTTAAGAGCTGGTCTAAAATCTGCATCAACTTCAAGTAAAGCACGGCTAATTCCATGACGAATAGCTCCAGCTTGGCCAGTTGAGCCACCACCAAAAACGTTTACTTTAATATCAAATTTATTTAACGTATCAGTCAATTCGAGAGGTTGACGGATAATTAATTTAAGCGTTTCTAAAGAAAAATACTCATCAATATCTCTTTTATTTACAACTACTTTTCCAGTACCAGGCGTTAAGTACACACGTGCAACTGAAGACTTTCTTCTGCCTGTTCCGTAATAACTTGCATTTGCCATTTTTTATCCTCCTTCTCGGTTATAGTTTAATTTCTAGAATTTCTGGCCTTTGAGCTTCATGTCCATGATTTTCACCAGCATAAACTCTAAGCTTTTTAAGCATTTGCCCGCCTAAAGCTTTTTTAGGTAACATGCCCTTAATTGCTAATTTAATAACATCTTCAGGCTTTTTCTCCATCATAACTCTAAGAGTTGTTTCTTTAAGCCCACCCGGATGGTTAGAGTGACGTCTGTAAAGTTTTTGGTCTAATTTTTTACCTGTAAATTTAACTTTTTCGGCATTTATAACTATAACGTAATCACCTGTATCAAGGTGAGGTGTATATATAGGTTTGTTTTTGCCAGACAAAACTTTTGCAATTTCAGAAGCTAAACGCCCTAAATTTTTGTCTGTAGCATCTACAACATACCATTTTTTTTCAATTTCGCTTGCTTTAACGGTATAAGTAGTCCTCATGACTAATCCTCCTTAGATTTTTAAAACGTAACTAATGTAAAATTTAATTTAGAATTCCGAGGCTATTGGTTTTCCAAAGTGAATTTTCAATCAAAGACAATTATATTACAAATCTAGCAGTTTGTCAAATAGTTTTTTATATTTTTATAAAGTTTTTTTGAAAAAATATGAAAAAAGTATTGACAAAGCTCCTCAACTGATATATAATAACTTTTGTTAGTAATAGCATATACATGGAGGGTTACCGAAGCGGTCATAACGGGGCGGTCTTGAAAACCGTTAGGGGGCAACCCCACAAGGGTTCGAATCCCTTACCCTCCGTCCTTTATATAAACATTAGTAAGCACAAGTGCTTACTAATGTTTTTTTATTTTTAAATGCAATCATAAGAATTGACTGATTTTCGCACTCTTTTGATAACATTTGCCTAAATGTTTGCCAGAACTTATTTGTAGCCCTTGTATTTACTGTATTCCAAACATCTCGAAAATTCTGAAAGATTATCAAACTGCTTTTGCACTGCCTTTAAGACCGCTGTTTTCCTTGAATTTGCAAAAACTTTCAGATAAGCAAGTTATGCCACTTTCAAAATCAAGCTCTACTTGCTTTAGCCACGACATGATGGCTTCCATAGGCACGCCTGAAACAATAAGACTGTTCATGTAATCAGGTAAGTATTGCATTGAGTACACAGTCTTTGCTTGATTTTTGTTTGTAACAATCTCTTGTTCAGAAATTGTTACTACTGGTGCAAGAGAAGTGCCCCCTATCCATGACATAGCTCCTGCTTCCGCTTGCTTAGATGAAAAATCCAAATGAGCGTAGGTATTAGCAGTTATAGCAAAATCACTATGACCCAGCCATTCCTGTATCTGTTTAAGAGATACACCATTCGCAAGCAGAAGTGATGCACAGCTATGTCTTAAATCGTGATAGCGTATGCGTTTAAAACCGTTCTTCTCCATAAACTTGGGAAATTCTGCGGACAGATAATCAGGCTTTATCCTATTGCCAAGAGCATCAGTATAAATCTACATACCTTCTGCCCTGTTGTAAGACTTACCACATATCTCACGGTTGCGTTCTTGCTCTGCCTTTAGCTCAAGTAGCTTTTCTCTAATTGTTGGAACAAGCGGCAACGACCTAAAGCTGGATTTTTTTGTTGTATCTACAGCAACCACAACTTTCTTGCCGTCTACATTTGCAATCGTAACGGTATGCTCAATGTTGATGGTGTTTGCTTCAAAGTTGATTGACTCCCAGCGAAGTCCTACGACCTCTGAACGACGTAATCCATAAAATGCTCCGAAGGTAACCCCCAGTTCAAGCCTATGACCTTTAACAGCTTCAAAAAGAGCTATTGTTTCAGACTCTTTAAGAAATTTGCCAACAAACCTGTCCGGTTTAGGGCGTTTTACCTTGTTCATGACTGAAACGTAGATATAGTCCTTTTGCACAGCATATTTCAACGCACTGTTTGTATTTGCGTGAAATTTGTGGATAGTCATAGCCTTAATTTCGTTTAGTTTTTCGGCATAAAACTTATTGATGTCATCGGCAATTAACTCCTGTAGTATAATACCTTGCTTGCGAAAGTATGGAACTATGCCTTTTTGAACGTTTAGTTGATATCCGCCAAAGGTAGTTAGTTTAACCTCAGGCCTTATCACCTCAAGCCACTCTTCCCTACAAATCAGCAAAGAGCATATACTCTGAGCTAACTTTCCCGTTAATATGATTTACTTCAATTTCCTGCATTTTTATTGCTTCGTGTAACATACCTTCCGCTCGCTTCCTATTGCCTTTAACAATAAGTCCAGTAGATATGGATTTTCTGTAACGCTTTCTTCCTATAATTTGTCCATGTAAGTTTCATGTGTAAAATGCCACGCACTTCAGCTACATGTCCTGTAACCCTAATTCTTTCTTTTCTCAGAAGTTTTGCTTCGCAAAACCCGCCTTTGGCGGCTCGACTTCTTTCGAGTTCATGTAGATAGTCTGCCATTTCAAACCTCAATCTCCTATATCGCAGATATTGTCCACTTACTATTGGCATATAACCAGTATAGTGCATTGAACAACACTATGCAGCCCCTAAAATCATTTTTACTAAGGAAATCTTTATGCCCTTTGCTCTTCGGACATAGATACATCAAAAATATGTACATATCTAATTACATTCATTTTAGGAATACGAAACGCACTTCCTATTTTGAAGGATTCTATCGTACCTTCACGCAGTAAACGATGCACTGTTTTTGTGCTTATACTAAGGAACCTGCTAACTTTCTTTACATCAAGCACATCTGGATAGTCTTTAAAAACGACTTTATAAATTTCTTGTGAGCTTGTTATTATTTATCCTCCTTAAACTTAATTTCATTTTTCAAATGTAGAAGGATACTACAGATTTTTGTTGCTACTTTGTTACATATCTTCTACATTCCTCCAACAATCTTGATGGTATTTACTCTTTACTTTGCCTTTCAGCACACATCAGAAATGTATCTGGGTTATAGGTATGCTCGTAAGCATATATGCTCTAAGAAAAGTAACCCCTCGATTTCCTATCTTTTATAAATTTTTTGACTGTTACTATGCATGAAGTAACTTTGCATTTTGGTAGTGCATTTAATGCCGTACTCCTATAAGCTCCTCTTAAATTAACTCTACTATCTACAATAGTAGATGATGGTAACGAAGCACTATTCGATTATGCTTTGGAATTAGCTTATGAATATGGAAAACTAGATACTGATAATATCAGACAATGCTATATGTTCATATCAAGACCAGAGCATCACCCAACTCCACTTACATTATCATCTGAGGCAACACTATCAAACTACAGTCCCAATTTATCTGTTTACGATGTGCTATATTCTGGTCATATGGAAATGAATGAACAGTCGACAATCAAGGAAATGTCGGCGGCACAAGATCAAACAGTAGCAACGTTAGGAGGTGTTCGTTAAATGAATAATCCTCAAACCATCGAAGCTACTATGCGAACCCTAAAGCTAGGCGGCCTTGCCAAGGAGTGTCGGAGCGCTCAATATTATAATCCTGAGCAATATATGCAGGAACTTTTAGATATTGAGATTAAAGAGCATGAAGCAAACCGTATGGCAAGAGTGATTAAGCAAGCTGGGTTTAGGGTCATCAAAGCTTTGGATGATTTTGTTTGGAAGCCAATCATTGAAATTCCTGCAACCATCACCTGTGAACAGATAGAGAATGCAGACTTTGTGCCTAAAAAAGAAAATCTTGTGCTAATTGGTGCATCTTGAACGGGTAAGACTCATTTAGCTACAGCCATAGCATTAAAGTTATGCCAGCAAGGTCGGCATATTAGGTTCTTTACTGCAACAGGACTTGCTAATATTTTATTAGAAAAGCAGTCGAAAGGCACGTTAACAAACTTCATGAATTCCTTGCGAAAAGTTCAGCTACTTGTTTTAGATGAGCTTGGCTTCATCACACTTCACAAAGAAGCTAGTGAACTCCTATTTCAAGTGGTATCTGACTGCTATGAGCAAAAGAGTCTTATTATCACCTCAAATCTTGAATTCTCACAGCGGAATACAGTATTTGGCAATGATAAGCTAACGCCTGCTATGATTGGTCGCTTAATACATCATAGTCATATCCTTGTATTCTCTGGTCCAAGTCATAGAATTAGAAGAGTCAATGCAACAACAGAAAAAAGTCGGTCGATAAACAACAGAATAAAAGTCCAAATTTCGTGGTCGGAAGTTAAATTAAAATTGTTAAACGCTACAATTTTCGCGGCCAAAATGGGGTGCCACCCATAGATGCCAATAGGCTGCCTATTGGCATCTATGGGCGAATAATCAACACCCTAAACAATATCAGTAACATAGCTAACATATCAAATCTTGGTGCTGAGAACTGCTACAGGTTTTTGTGGCCAAGTGCTACACTTTTTACTGGACAAAGACAATGGACTGTGTTGAAAAAGAAATATTAATGTAATTACAATGTATCTTTTGTAGAATAATACTATTGACAAAACATATATAGTGTGATAAGTTTTAAATATGAATTAAAAGATTTAATATTTTTGAAACACCAACTAAAAGATTTGATTCAATATAAAGCTCTTGATTATCTGAATATAGTTGCATTAATTATGATGATCTTCTATTGAATGCATCGATAAAATTATGCTCATTTGATTATTTTCATAATCGCTTTTCTGATAACGAAGCAACGGAAAAAATAAATGAATATTTGGAATTACTTAATGTTCAGTATTGCATGAAAAAAACTCTAAGTTGTGCTAAAGAACACGAACCTATAAGTTTTAAGTATGACTATAAAACAAGATGGGGAAACTCGCACAACAAAAAAGAAATTCCGAATTGGCTTAACATCATCAGAGAACACAATGCATTTGGTCATTCGGAAATACCTATGTGGTTTGAAGGTGAGTTCAGGCGAGAACTACCTAATACACTTGGCTTTGGTATTGTTGATTTGCTCGACAATAAAAATCTATAAAGTAGATTATACATGTGATGTACATTGCAACTGAACCTCTAAATAGTTTTTCAAGTATAAGGGTCATGAAGGATACGTGAAATCTGATAATGAAAGAGCCAGCACAGTTAGAAAAAATGTAAAAAATACGACAAATAGTGTTTTTATCAAACTTAATGATAATAGAGTTCGCTAAAAACACAGGAATAATAATCTGAATAAAATGGCTATGTTGAAAAAGTCCAGAAAACCGCTATGGCGAATGGCTGGTTTTCCGAAACTGAGATTAATTAACAGTCTAGTATAATGTCATATTATCCATATTTTGCCAATTAAGAACAGTGACTATAGTGTGTAGTTTAGAAAGGTTTGTGACATTTCTACTTTTATAGTATAGCAGCACTATGGGATAGAAAAGAAGGAAGGTCAAAGTGAGAAAAAGTAAAGCGTTTCTAGATAAATTAACAATTGTTAATGCTTTTAAACAATTCAGTGACGAATGTAATGTAAAATTATAACAAAAAATAAGACTAATAGATGTTATGAATAGTTATAAAATGAATTTTGTCTAAAAATTGTAACAAATTATTCTTAACAGATGTGTTATTGTGTAATAAACTAACCTTAAAATAACATAAACTCCTTCAAATACTTACTTAGGGGTAAAACATGTTTATTAATAAGAACAGGAGCGGACTACAAATGAGCCAAGAAAATAAACGAATTGAAGCACCTACAAAGGTATGTTTTAATGACAAAAACTTTGACCGTTCAATCGAAGGGAAGCTAGACGAAGACGGAATTTTATCAAGCTACACGATAGATGGGTTTATAGAAACAATTACTAACATTTTAAACAATGACAATCTAGGCGAAGGCAATGCGTGCGAAAATACGTGTACTGCAAAGCTTATATATGCCAAAAAATATGCCAAAAAAAAAGGTGTCTACACAACTCTTCACAATGTTTTAGACGATGAAAAACCATACACAGGAATCAACGAAGAAGATTATAAAAAAACACAAGGCTATTTCACCAAAAATAAGAAAGATCAATATTGTGAACACCTTAATATCTGGAGAATCAAAAACCCATGTTTTCATGATTTGTGGCTTGTTATTGAAGATTGTGAAGGCATATCTGGTAAAAGCAAAACTCTGATAGATACCCACGTTGAGAGATTAGAAAGCCGTATAGCCGTGTCTCTTGAAAATAGCTTTATGCAAAAAATTAGAGGCTTCCAACGCGAAGCATATGCAGCATTTTCGGAAAAAGTTGCACCCATCAAGCGAAAAAATGACGAAAGCGTGGACGCTAAAAACAAAAAAGACCCTCACACAGCCTTAAAAGACTTAAAGGAAGGCATTAACGATGCACTTGAAATTTTATCTGATGCACTAAATTTAAAGCCATTCAGAGTTTATAGCTTTTTTGATTTTGCAGATTTTTGGCAGATCAAGGATAGTTTGATGAGCAAGCAGGATGATGATATTTTATTTAATTACAGCACGTTTTTAAACGACCAACGAATTAATGGGCATGACTCCTTGGAAATAAAATGTGGGGAAAAAAGTGATCCCAAAGAATTTAACAACCGCAAAACTCTTTTAGAAGAGGGGATTCATACAAGAGAAATAAGCGATTATGAAAACAGATGTATTTTTACAAGAACAGACTGCGAACCAATCGATTGGGCAAAGTTTAACGCCTACATATTCAAGCGAGAAACAGAGAAAAAAACGTTGCCAATGGCTATTTTAGTGGAAACCCAAACTACTTACGAGAACAGCAAGGTTTGGCGCAAATTTATTGCACCTAATAGTGCAAAACAAAACGCCGACACAGCTTTATTTAACGCTTTAGAGCCAATAGTTTATGAATTTTTGCTTGCCCTTCATATGCTTTACGGCGATATGCTTCACGAAGAGCTGATAATAAGACTTGATACTTCTAGGCATGAACTTGGTCAAAAATTAAGCGGTCTTAATGGGCTTACAGATAATATAACCCGCAATTCAAATAAAATTTCTAGGCTTCTTCTTGATTTTGGCACAACAAAAAATGACCTGATGAAGGAGATAAACGAGCAAGTTAAGCCTCTTATTCGTGATAGCGAAAAAGTTCACAGTTACACCGCCTTAATAAAGCATTATATCAATTCGCAGTCTGTGCTTTGGGAAAAAATCTATAACCCCCGAAAAGAGACTTTTTGGCCTTATAGCGGTATAATTCTCAGTTGGGCGAATTATTATTCAAGAGAAATGAGAGAATCAAAATTCATGGATCTACACTTTGTAAGCAACCCCACTAAAGATGACTATCGAAGATATCCACAAATGTTTGCAGACCCTGGATTAATAGGAATGGTTGTTTACAACCTTCTTTACAATGCTCTCAAGTATTCCTATAGATTCACAAAAGCTAAGTTCGATTGTTATTTTGATCACACAAACCAAGAGTATATTATTCAAACAACAAATTATGGCTTGGAAGCTCCAGAGCCTTCAGAAGATGGGACAGGTATAAATATATATTTACAAGGCGTCAGAAGCAAAAATGCAGAAACCTCTCAAGAAGAAAAGGGGCTTGGTATGGGATTATTTTTAATCCGAGAAATAGCAACGGCACATGGCGGCGAAGTTTTTCATAAAAGCGAAAAGATTTTAGATCATAACCCTGCATTTGCTAATTATGCTCGTTATGTTAAAGATATTTATACTAGCGGAAAATCAGATATAGTAGTTAATGAAGGTTTCAGAATGACAGGTGATAGGCTTAAAAGGTTTTTCAACGACCATGAGGATCATATCAACAATGCCGTTGCTGCGATCATTGAGTATGAAGAGAATGGAACGAGTTTTAAAAAGTTAATTGAAGACATGGCTATCCCTCTACACTCGTCGCCTAAAGTTATAGTTTCACCATTCAGTGCTATAACCGGCCTTAGCAAGCCGATATACAAAAATGTTTTCACTTTTAAAATACCTTCAAAAGGAGCTGAATAAGATGCCTAACCCTAAAAAAGTGTTACTTGTAGATAATGACGATGCAGCACGCAATTTTGCAATCATAATTAACGAAGACTATAGCAATATTGCAAATATAACCATAACAGCTGATTTGGAGGATGCCGAAAATCTCTTGAAATATGAATTTGGAATAGATTATTTTGATTTTTTCATTATTGATTTACAAATAAACTTCAAATATGATGGATGGAACTTCGCAAAAAACTTAGTTAAAGATATGGTTTGCCCTGAAGAGAAGATAATCATATATTCCGCACAGATGGACGTGATTATTGACGAAATGAAAAAAGATCATCCTAACATGAAATATATAGATAAAAGAGAAGATGAAACACCGCTAACAAAAGCTCTAAGGATTTTTACGGGAGATGATACCTTTTGAAAAATAACTTTAATGACAATAACATAAGCGTTAATAATCAACTTAGAAACATAAACAATATAAACTATGGAATGAACTTGGGTGCTGCATTTAATTCAAGAAATAGCATTGATTATGGAATAGAAGACCATTTGGCTGCTTGTTGCATTAATAATCCCGAATATGAGCATCTGTATTCAATATGGATAATCGAAAAGAAACGCATAACCCAAGAAGCAGAAAAAATCAACGAGCAGTACAGCTCTTTTAGTAAGCACGATGCAACGCATTCTATGATGATTGTTTCTTGTATCGAACTAATGCTTGGGCAGGAAAGAATATATTCACTTACACCAACTGACGCATGGCTTATTTTAATGTGTGCTTATAAGCACGATATGGGCATGCTAGTTAACCCCAAAGAACTTCGGGAGCTATTGTCTCGAACATATAAGCACGACAATGCTAAACTAATAAAAGGCTGGATACAAAGCCCTATCACAGATATAAGCAATGCCACATACTTTATTTTTGAGCAGCTTAACGAAGAAGACCGCGAAAAGTTTTATTCAACTGCAGAAAAAGAGAGTATAATGAGTTTGCCAGCAAAAATTGTGTCTAGTTTAAGCATCTTAGTAAGAGGCGAGGCTAGAAGCAAGCATCATACCAGAATGAAAGCCGAGATATTGGAGAACATTCATGAAAAAACATATGATGGTCTTTTAACCATAACTTTGGTGGAGCTGGTCGCCGAGATATGCAACACCCATATGATAGACAGAGAAAATATCATGAAATTGGATAGAATGGTCAAAGGAGCAGGGCGCGACTATGCCCACCCTCGCTTTATAGCAATACTTTTAAGGCTTGGTGATTTATTAGATATGGATTCTAATAGGTTTAGTCCATATATTTACAAATATTCTGGCACCGTTAAAGAAGGTACAGATTCTTATGAGGGTATTGTTCATGAAATAAAGCATTACTCGGTTAGAAACATATGTATTTCACCTGAAGCAATAGGTGCTACAGCAGTTTTTAATATAAAAAGCATAAAGTCTGCGTTTAAGCACCGCATCCAAGGTGATGACGATGAGCACAAAGAACATCAAATAGAAAGGCTTGCAAACAGAGCGAAAACCGAAATTAACAAATGGTTTTTTGATTACTTGAAAAAAGATGTAGAATATTTTGCGCTTAAGTGGCACAAGATTGTGCCTAAAAACTTTCCTGGCTCTGCACCCATGATAGAGAAACTTTGTATACGCTTTGAGGATAATACTGATAATACTATTGAGGAAAAAGACTCCGATTTTAAATTTAAAATAAGCACTTTTCGTGCAAGCAAAGTTCTTGAAGGCGTTGGGATGTATGACGATTTCCGTGTTTTCCTAAGAGAATTGATTCAAAACGCTTGGGATGCAACAAAAATTTATATATGGAAGGAATTTGTCGCAAGTTCAAACATTAAAGAAAAAGACTACAAGGACTATGATGCTTATCTTGACAAGTTAAGAGATGAAGGAAAGAACGTTGTTGCTGAACGTGCAGTTGATTATCCTATTCACTTTAACATTAAAGCAACAACTGAAAAAGATGATACGATTTCACTTGAAATTTCTGTTATAGATAACGGTATTGGCATAGACAGTGAAACACTCAAAAACATGAGACATATTGGAGATGCACGAAATTCAAACCATACCGAAATAAGCAAAACGCCTGAATGTATAAGGCCAACGTCTGCATTTGGAATTGGATTGCAAGCTGTATTTACAGTTACAGATCAATTTAAAATAAAATCAACTTCCAGAAGCGATCTAAAGCAGAGAATTGTAATTTTAACTTCTCCAAAATACGATTGAGATATTATTTGCGCAAACGAAGAAGATGGCAAGAGCTTTGGCACCACTGTTGACGTTGAAATCAAAGAAAATTATCACTCTATGTTAAAGAAATGGGACCATCTAAAATATATCATTTATGAAGTTGCAAGCCTTGGAGATTTTATAAAAGATGAAAATATCACCAAGCTAATCCCTAAAACAAATGTGAGAGATTGGGGAATTGAGCGTATGCTTAAGTATATTTTCAGAACAATCATTAGTGACATTATCCCGATAAAAATTAAAATTGAACTTGCAGACAAAAGCACTGCGAAAGAAACTGACCCTATTACTATAGAGGGTGAAATCCCATCTATCATGGAACGTTTCCACCCTCATTTGAAAGATATTTCATTAGCTGAAAATAATTTAGTGCTTTTAAATGAAGAAAATAGTAACAAAATTCATTTTCGTTATTGGCATTGCAGAGATAGCTTTAACGGAAGTTTTCCTCACAAAGCAGATGTATACATAGAAGGAAGTTTTATGCAAAGCACTTCAAATAGGTCCATGGACAACTATGGCAATACTGAGCTGTTTTTCAGAGGTGTTCTTGTTAATGATGAGGACTTTCGCAGAGAACATCTGAGTTATCCATTCCTTAATTTGAAGGTGTCGATCCTTAGCAACTCCTCTGAACAAGTGCTTGTTGTTAATAGGCAAGAGATAAAACAAGATAGTAAAGAATTCATAAATAAAGTAGTGCGTGAAGCTGTGTTTGGTGCACTTAAAAAAATATTTGATGACTATAGTTCTGATCCTGAAAACGAAAAATGGTCAGCCCACTATTTGCCGCTAAGCACTTATTTTTCTTATCTGCTTTGGGCGAAAGAAGAGGATGAAGACTTAAACCCAGACGAATTTAAAGAGACTATTAGTGGCCTCACGCAAAAATTCTATGATTATGATTTTGGCAATTATAAGATTTATTACGACGAAAACAGCTCTCTTACAGATAACAAACAACCGTATTATAACTCTTATTTTAGCTTTGATGAAAAGCTTGAAATTGATGGATCCAAACCTGCCAATGACTGGCTTCTTGCAAATAATACTCATTACTATAAAGAATTTGTGATAAAAGATGATGGTTCCATTTCTGCTTTTAAAATTTCTAATGAACCTGTCGAATGCATAGAGTTTAGCAAACTGACCAAAAGCACAGGTCTTGTTGCCGTTGCGAAGGATGATTATGCATATTGGCTGTATATCGTTAAATGTATGTTTGATTTGTACAAAGCTAATAACTCTAAGCAAGATGACGTTGACAAAGCTAATAACCTTAAGCAAGATAACGTTGAACAGCTCGCAGCGGTGTTTCCAGTAGTTAAGCAATATCTAGATATTTCTGTGGAGAAACTGGTTATCCCTATATCTTCAAAAACGAGAGATAAAATAAGTATCAAGAAATATGGTAGATACATCCATTCACCGTTTCCTATGGAAGAAATTAACGACCTGTACGAATTTATATCTAAGAACAGTTCTGCTGACATGATAAGTAATTTTATTGATAAGAACAAGCTAGAAAAAAGTTATGCAATAAAAGCTGGAAAAGATGAACATGTTAAAAAGTTAATAAATGGCATTATATCTGAAAGGGAGGATAGTGTTACTTCAAAAAAAAATACAGAAAAAGAACTAATTAATCTATATATTAAATTTTCCAATACAATTCTTGACAGTATAAAAAAGTAGCAAGTTAACCAGTTGAACTAATGCATAGTTGCAAATAAAACTTCATCAAGAGTTTAAGTAAAAATCAATTATAAACAATGTTCGAATGCAAATATTGTTGAGTTTGACAAACACACAAACAGTGTCTACACATATTGCTTGATCTGTGCAAGAGAAAGTTTCTTGGTAAACTATACAAGAATGTATTGATAGGGCACTCATCTTTAAGTGGAAATGGATGGGGCACAATATATTTTCTTTATGATATGTTGATCTTTTATGAAAAAATAACAGAGAAATTCCTGTCACTCCAACTAGAAATGATAGAGGTTCCTCTGTTATTTTTTGAGCATTGAATTAGCCCTTTAAAATATTTAACCCCGCAATATTTACAGCAACATTTACTGTAAATTCGTTAATTATCTCCTTATTCTTAAAACGTTTACTAGATGTCTGATTCTTAACAAAGTTAGTAAATTCAAGGATCATGAGTAGCTTCTCAAACGTGTTCCTATTGTTTATGACAACAGTGTGGCATATTATAAAATCTCTATACACTTCTTAATACACTAATTTATATTTTTTTAGTCTTAACTTTCAATTATATCTAATTTTTTTATAAAGTTTAATAGGTAAGCGAAATGTTTTGCTTTCACTATCATGCACTTTTCGCATTTGACGCTTACACATAGACGAATTATTAATGCAAGTTAAAAAATGGAAAGGGTGACGCTTCGTTTTTTTTGCACAGAGGCTTGCTACTTGATAATCTTATAGCATCTATAATAAATGTGTACTTGACGAATAATCGGTTTTCCGCTAGGATTATATGTATAAAACACTTTGAAAGGAGAAATTTTTATGAAGTTTAAGTCAAAAAAACTCGTAACATTGATTCTAATGGCAATTTTCTTCGCCCTGCCAATGAACAGCATACTTGGTGCATTTAAACCAGCATTATTATCGAACAACGAATTCTCTGTTGGAATACTTTCATCTGCTTACCTGGAGTTCCAAGGTATCCCCCGCTTGTTTGACTACTACATCCCAAGTACCTTTAATGATCGAAGAATGCCTATCATGGTCGTAATACATGGAAGTGGCTACAGTAGTGGTATGCAGCTTGTCGATGGCGACTTTGTTCGCATTGCCGAGGAAGAAGGTTTTATTGTTATTGGATTTAATGCTGTTGTAGTCCATAATGATAATTGTCCGCATGCAACAGTTGTTCGTGAGAATAGCCAAGGGGTGATGCAATGGCTATCTAGTGAAGGATTTAACCATGATGAGATTGGGGTTGACACAGACAATGTGCGCCCAGTTGCCTTTGGCTGGGAATTAGTTGCAGCACAAGGTATTGACGATGTGGCATATATCAACACATTGGTAGATCTATTCATCAATGCTGGCTTTGGTGATGCATACAGAGTTTTTGCTTCCGGCATATCTCATGGTGCATTTATGGCAACGCGTATGGCGATGGAGCATCCCGATAGATTTATTGGTGCTGGCTCTGTTGCCGGTGGTATAAACACTTTTTTGTGGCAAAACAATATAACTCCAAGCCACTACGGCAGGCATGTATTTATTCATGGTGATAGAGATTGGATAGTTCCAGGTGGAACACTTGCTGAAGGAAACTTAAACACTTGGTGGGACTTTACAACTTTTCGTTTTAATTCTGCAAGTGTAATCGCTGCAATTAACTGGCTTTTAATTCAACAAGGCTTATCGCCACAGCAAACAGATTTTGCTGAACTTCCAAACTCAGGTATTCCAGAAACCTATCCAACCAGAATCGAGCGTACTGAATTTAATAATGGTCGTGCGATTATGTACTGGGTAGAAAATGGCGGTCACACTTGGCCTGGTGGCACCCAATACATGGAATCATGGATCGTTGGCCCAGTAAGTATGCAAGCTCAAGCCACAAACCTTATCTGGGATGGCATCAAAGTAGATATAGTAAGCGAAGACATAGCCGCACAGATAAATCAAATTTCGAGCGACGCAAATGAACTAACTATTAGGATTACAACCACGTATGACAATGGGCGTGTTGTATATATCGAAGAAACTTTTACAATCGAAAACAACATCTCTGACGTATTCCAGATTGATCAGTTCAGAGTGTTTGCTGAGATACAAGATGATGCCCAAATCCACGAAATTCGTATTGTTAATACTAAAGTAGACAGCGTAGCAATAGAAGGTGAGGGCTTCAGAGCCATGTTCATGGGGGACACTTTAACCTTAACAGCAGCCATAGCTCCACAAAATGCAGATATTCAAAAAGTAACTTGGTCATCAAACAATCCAGCCATAGCAGCAGTAAATGATGATGGCGTTGTATCAGGTGTATCTGTAGGCAGTACAACCATAACTGCAACAGCAATTGATGGAGGATTTGTTGCAAGAGTTAATATAACTGTAGTGGAGGCACCGCAGTATGCTCTGCAACCTCCAGCATTATCTCCAGACCCAACAGATCCAGCTGCAACTACAGGTACTACTGTTCCAGTTGACCCTGATGCCCCAGTACAACCATCAGACCTATGGACACCGGGCTTCACTCCGTCATCTGTGCCACTAACATTTGACGATGTAGACGAAAATGCATGGTACTTTGAAAGTGTAAATAAAGTAGCTTCAGCAGGCCTATTTGTAGGTACGCAATATGGAAACTTCGAGCCTAACGCTCAAATGACAAGGGCAATGTTTGCACAAGTTCTTGCAAATCTTGACGGTGCTAATACAGCAGATTTTGCAGAATTACTAGGTAGCTTTAGAGACGTATTACCTAACGCTTGGTACTTTGAAGCAGTTGAATGGGCAGCAAGCCATGGTATAATAACAGGTTTTGGAGATGGCAACTTTGCTCCTAATAACGCTATTAATCGTGAACAGATGGCCGCTATGTTGTTTAGGTTTATCAATGTAATGGGCATAGAATTCCCTGCAAATCATACTATAGTACAATTTACAGATCAAAGCAGCATCTCTTCATGGGCAGTAGAAGATGTGGCAGCAATGCAAGCGATAGGATTGATAACAGGAAGGCCTGATGGTAGCTTTGACCCACAAGCAACCGCATCACGTGCAGAAGTGGCAACTATTTTTGCTCGTTTCTTAGCTTTGATTGAGTAACCCTTACTGATTGATTATTTAAACGAATTTTACAATAATTTCAACAAAACAGCCGCTGCAATATAGTGGCTGTTTTTATGGTTGTTTTTAGATTATTTTTTAATTTTTATTATAGTTTCTAGTAAAATGAGGTTTATCATAAAAGACAAAGAAACAATCCAATATAAAAAATACTAGATTGCTTCTTTATAGCAAATACTAGGAAATAAAAGTTAATTATTCCACTCATATTCTCCGTTTTCTTTTAAACCATAGGCATCAGCAAAAGAGATTTTCCATGGAGATTTAGGTATTTCTGTAATGTTGATTTTGTTTTTTATAAGAGACTGCCAAAATCCGCTACGAGATATATCACCTTGAAGAATTATGCCAACTGGTACGCCACCGTTTAACACAACTTTCTTGTAGCCCTCTTTGTCCTCTCTAACATCTATAGTATCTCCATCAGTTTCAATTTCAATAAACTTGCCAACAGAAAGAGATGCAACGCCAAAAAAGTTTACTGTGTTTTTTTGCGGATAATTTTTATCGTAAACAGTTTTGATATTGCACATATTTAGCCCAGCAACTTGGCCCTGCTCCACAGCACTTGGCCAACTTTCTGAAAACGCAGAGGCATCGCCTGCAACAAATACATTTTCATCACCCACGCTTAAAAATTTGTTTATTTCAGTGCTAGGCAAGAGAGAGTTTTCAGGTTTAACGCCAGCCGCTACTATCAGTAAATCGCAGGGGATTTCCTCATTTTCGTTTAAAGTTACTGACATAACGCTTTCATTAACGTCACTTTGTACACTGCTAACTTTAGCACCAAAACGGAAAGTGCAACCAACCTCTTCAAACTTAGTTTGATATGTTTTTGCTGCACGAGGGTCTAAATTAGCAGATAAAACACAGTTTGCCATATCAACAACTACTGGTTTTTTGCCCATTTCTAGTAGCCCATAAGCCGCATCTAACCCAACAAGTCCTGCACCTATAATTACAATGTTTTTTGCTGTTTGTGCTTTTTCGCGGATTGCTTTAGCATCGTATAAATCACGAAGCCCGTATACAGAATCAGAAGCCTTAAGCCCCTTAATAGGCGGAAAAGCACTTTTTGCACCTGTTGCTATTAGTAGTTTATCGTATGTTTCATTTGTGTCATTGTAGTATATAATTTTGTTTTTTATATCAATTTTAGTAACGGTTGTGCTAGGTTTCCATGTAATTTTATTCTTTTCAAAAAAATCGGAAGGAATAAACGAAAGTGCCTCTACATTACGCTTGCCGCCAATAAACTTATGTAGCATACAACGAGAATGAACAGCAGCATCTTTAGAAAGCATAACAATTTCATCGCTTGGGCGATTTTTTCGTATAGTTTCAGCCGCAGAAATTCCAGCGGCACCAACACCAATTATAACATGCTTCATGCTTTCACCTCTTTCACATGAATTGCACCAGTAGGACAGTTTTTAACGCACTGCGGGCCATCATCTTTATGAATACAGAAATTGCATTTTACTATAAAATTGCCAGTAGCTCTATCAGGCTTTAAAACACCAAACGGGCAGTTCATAACGCACATAAAGCATTGGCCGCATTTATCAGGGTCATAAATAACATGGCCTGATTCTATATCTTTCGTCATCGCACCGCTCATGCAACTTTTAACGCATGAAGGGTTAGCACAATGCCTACAAAATAGTGGCTTATATTTTTTTTGCGAATCAGTAAGTATAATATTTCTTGATTCGTGCTTAGGGTCTTGAAGATTTAAGGTGTGTATGCCACCATCGTCTGGCCTATGTGATTGTATACAGGCGATAGAGCAACTTTTACAGCCCATGCATTTGTTGGCATCAATTAAAATTCGTTTCATTTGCACTCCTCCTTATACCAAATTTAAGCCTTTACGTTTTTGAATGATGATATTTTCTAGCATAATGGCTGATTCTTGTGCATTATCGTTTATTAAAACCTGGCCACCAGTTATATCAAGCATTGCATTGCATAAAACTTCTACAGCTACAGGGCTACCGCTAATAAACGGAGGTAATCCAAGATGCAAAGGTAACCCAAGGGCAAGGCCAAAAACACCATCTGCTAAAGCTTGCTCTTCAAGCCATTGCGGTGCAGAAAGTACAAGCGGAAGCTGTGGAATATCTATGTTTAAGGCTTCTGCGAGTTCTCCTGCTATAAGCTCTAAACGTCCAATTGCAAGACATGGGCCAAAATTTAAAACAGGAGGAATTCCTAGTTTTTGGCATACTGCTTTAAGGCTATCGCCTGCAAGATTTGCAGCTTCAGGGGTCATTAGTCCGCAGTTTTCAATACCACCAGAAGAACATCCGGCTGTTAGCACAAGTATATCTTTTTTGATAAGCTCTTCTGTAAGTTTTACAGTTAAAACATCGTGCCCTTCGCCAGTTAAATTAGAGCAACCCACAACAGCGGCAATGCCTTTAATTTGCCCACTTGCGATAAGCTCTATAAGCGGCATCCAAGTATCGCCTAAAAAGTTTTTAAGAGATGTTTCGCTAAGGCCTGTGAGAGTATTGTCATTACCGTGCTCTGGTAATAGATTTAACGCAACTTTAGAGCGGCGAGATTTATAAGATTCAATAACTTCATTAAAAATATGTACCGTTGTTTCTACACGTTTTTCAAAAGAATAATCAACCATGTCAGCGTTAGCTTTTTTTGCAATTGTATCAATACAAATTTGTTTTATTTGGAGTTTATCGCAAATTGGCTCTATTCCCGGCAGTGTGCAGTTAAATTCTGTTAAAACGGCATCAATTGCACCTGTTGCCAAAATTGCTTCACTAGTAAAATTGTTACCTGCGTGCCCATCATAAAATGCTGTGTTATGAGCACCTCTAACCTGTAAATCTTGGCCAACGCATGTGCACCCAATAAGTTTAAAGCCTTTTGCACCCACTTCTTGGGCCATTTTAACGGCTTCTTCACTTATAATATATTCTTGTAAGTACGCTATCATAGAATGTTGATGGCCTGTTACCATTATGTTAATATAATCAGGATTTATTACCCTAAGGCCAACAGGGGCAAGGCGGATTTCAGGCTCGCCAAGCATTACATCATTAAGTAAATTTGTAAGGGTAAGCCCAAAAAGGCCTGTAGAAATACCAAGGCGTAAGCAGTGCATCAGCATATCTATAGGATCAGAATTTAAGTTTGTAGAGCTTTTTACAACGCCTGCAACTATTTCAGATTTTGCACCGCCCGGCAATATGCCTAGTTCTTTCCAACGGTCGTAACGCGGTTTATATGCCATGTTTTTTGTTAGTGACATTTCTTCAAACAATGGCTTGTAAAGGTCGTCTATAACAGCATTGGCTATTTTTAGGGCTTTGTCCCAATTATCTGTACCGCTAATATCTAACATTTCGCATAGTCTTTCAAGTGCTTTTAAACCTTTTAGCTCGCCTTTTGTTAAAGCTGTATCTTTTAAATTTCTGGCTGTATTTTCTATTACATGTATGTAACAACCAGAGCCAGCGGCTACAGCACGCAAAAGATTGCGCCCTGCAATGGTATCTGCATCTGCCCCGCAAACACCTCTAGGTGATTCTGGTGATATACGGCATGGCCCATTTGCACATAAACGGCAACAAACGCCTTGAAGACCAAACGCACATTTAAGCTCTTGAGGCTCTACGCGGTGGAACGAGGTTTCTAAAGGTAAATCTGCCACAAAACGCTCAAGCGTTTTATCTGCACTTTTGCATGTTGAACAACTAAATCTTTCACTCATTAATAATCCTCCTAATAATATGAATTTATAGTGAATTAACTTGAAAACAATAACGCAAAGCGTTAATTGTTTTCAAGTTAGATGAACGCACCTACACCGACGTAGCAAGACGGAGGAGGTGTAGCGTCGGCGAAGCCAACGAGTCATTTAAGTTGCGGTTTTCAACTTAAATGACTTTATACATTTTTAAAAACATCCTGCAGAGTATTTTTAGTTAAAGAATTTATTAAAATATCTTGTATAATAGAAAATTCTTTGTGAACGCCGCAAGGTTCGTCTTTTGTGTTAAGAGGGCAAGAAATATCATCACGCAAACACTCGAATACAAACATCTTACTGTCTACGGCGGCAATAATATCATAAAGCGTGATTTCATCTAGTGGTTTTACAAGCAAGTAACCACCATCACGTCCACGTAGGCTTTTTAAAAGCCCTGCGTGTTCTAATTTTTTTGTGATTTTATAGGCATATTTACTTGGAATATGCTCAGCTTCACAAATTGCCTCTACTGTTTTTTTAAATCCATCCGCTAAAGTGCGAATAATTCTTATCCCATAATCACATTCTTTGGTTAGTAACATTTTAATTGCCCCTTTCAATAAATTATAGTATACTTGATTAATTTTGTCAAGATTAAATTTTAATTTTTATGTGCAAATTCTAAGCATCTTGGATAAGATAGAGTTTTAATATAATTTTTCAGATGAATTTTTTCATCATTTCTCGGCATAATATTCAATATATTTATATATCACGAGGAGGATAGCATAAGTGAACTTAGAAAAAATTAAAAAAAGAAGGCAGGGAGTGGGGTTAAGACGTATGATCAGCCTTCTGTTGATTATTTACATGATGATGAACTTCATGTCAACCGACTTATTTGCACAGACTGCATCAGAAGAGAGCATCGTCTTAGGAGATGATGTTACCTCTATAGAGGTGAGCGAGAATGACAAAGTGGCAGATGAACATGAGTTCACAGAAACTTTATCTGAGGATCTAGAGCAAGGAATAGAGCAACTTGTCGTCCCTACATCGTTTGTAATCGTTATGAATGAAGCAGAGCTTGTTGACGAGATCAATGCTGGCACTTCTGTCATTGTACTTGGAACAGATATTTATATTAGTGGCCCCAATTTAGTAATACCTACAGGTGCAAACATAACATTAGAGGGAAGTTTTGTTCTGAGCAGGTCTAATATAGAAACCGACAGTTTTATAACAATTGAATATGGTGCTAGTTTAACCATTAATGGTGTACAAATAGAAGCACCTATAGGTGCAACAAATCTTTTCGGCATTTTCGTGAATTATGGTGCAAAACTTGTGCTGATGGATGGTAGCATCAGAGGTTTTAAAACCTACGGCTCAGGTGGTGGTGTGTTTGTTAGCGGTGGTCATTTTGAAATGTATAGCGGAGAAATTAGTGGCAATTCTGCTAGCACAGGCGGTGGCATCTATGTTGCCGATGGATCATTTATCATGTGGGGTGGCGAAATATCTGAAAACATTGCCACCGATCATGGTGGCGGTATATATTTGGTGTTTGCAACATTTGATATGTGGGGCGGTAACATCAACAACAATATAGTTGTGGACAATTATGGCGGAGGCATTATACTTGATGCAGATGCAATTATGAGTATGTATGATGGTGAAATTAGCGGAAATTCTGCCATCTTTGGCGGTGGTGTGGCAACCCATGGTGGACAATTTACCATGTACGACGGTCGAATCACGAACAATATAGCAGAACTCGGAGGTGGAATATACGATGAATTTTTCTCATGGCATCCTTTTGAATCTGTGATACACAGTGGCGAAATTAGCGGAAACACAGCAACTTTTGGTGGAGGAGTATATATTGAGGCTGGTGCCGATTTTACTATGATTGACACTACAATCAGCTATAATGCCGCAGATCAAGGCGGAGGCATATACCTAGCTGACAGTGCCACGGTAGACATTACAGGAGAGAGCTTTATTACCAATAACAGTGCACAAAGTGGTAGTGGTATTTATACGATGGACGTTGCCGATTATAACAACCTCACTTCTTCGGACTATCAAAATATTACAACTGCAAGCACAGTTGTGTTTAGCGACAACCATGCTTCAGTTTTCTATGAACCACCTGTAAATGCAGATGCATATTACCTAAATATTCAATATGCGTCTAGCAGTATCCGAGTGGCAGACATATATATAAACCCAATCAATAATTTTGATATTAATTACGTTGGAATGGCACCTTCCTACCTTGTAAGATATTTTTCAAATGGTGGCATAGGCTCACATACAGATATACGTAATGAAAATACAGTATATACTGTGCTAAGTAATACCGTTGTAGACATTAGCCGCATAGGTTACAACTTCATAGGTTGGAATACGGAGGCCGATGGAAGCGGTATATCTTATATAGCAGGTGATACAATTACAGTTACCACAAATATTGATCTCTACGCACAATGGGAAGCCTCTGTAATGCCTCCTCACTCCTATACCGTGAGCTATTTTTCAAATGGTGGCATAGGCTCATATACGGATATACGTGATGAAAATACAGTGTATACTTTGCTAAGTAATACCGCAGTGGGCATTAGCCGTATAGGTTACAACTTTACAGGTTGGAATACTGAATCCGATGGAAGTGGTGTGTCTTATGTAGCAGGTGATACCATTACAATCACGTCAAACGTTGATTTTTACGCACAGTGGGTGCCTGTGCAAATACCTCCTTCACAACCTTCAACAGAGCCTTCATCAGAACCTTCATCATACCCAACAGAGTATTCACCGCCTTTAGTAAGCCCTCCTTCTTACTCAGTTGAGTCGTTGCTTTCTCGACAGGCTTATTTAATCGGTGCAGAAGGGTATATTCATCCAGATGCCAACATAACGCGTGCTGAAGTTGCGACTATTTTTTTCCGCCTAATCAGTGACGAAATACGCATGGCAAACTGGAGCCGAACAAACTCGTACTCTGATGTAACAACCGAAAATTGGTTTAACAATGCAGTTTCTACGACCACACGGCTTGGCATTTTTAGAGGCAGGCCAGATGGAACATTTGCACCAAACGAACCCATTACGCGAGCAGAACTGGCTACGGCTGCAGTATTGTTTATGAATATTGTTGGGAATCCCAACGTTTTGGAAGATTATTTTAGCGATATATACGGGCACTGGGCGAATGCATATATCAATATGGCGGCAACTAATAATTGGGTATATGGACAATATGGGAAAGGTGGTATGTTCTATCCAGATAAACCGATTACTCGTGCAGAAGCAGTAGCGATTATCAATCGGATTTTAGGTCGCTTGCCTAAATCAACAGAAGATCTGCTGCCAGATATGCTCACTTGGCCAGATAATGCAAATGCAGATACATGGTACTATTTATATCTCCAAGCTGCTTCTAATTCATATACCTTTGAAACAAAATCTGATGGTATTCACGAACGTTGGATTGAGCTTATTCCTATGCGTAACTGGGCGGTTTTGGAGCATCCGAATTCCACACCCATAAGGTTTTAAAGATCGAGTCTAAACTTAGTGCATACACTAATTATATGCATAAGATAACTACGTGGGTTGGAAAAATGGTTTATACGCTTTTTAGCATGATTCGTAGATTATGGCTTGTAATGCCAAATTACAATATAAGCATAGAAGATACTTTAACTGAGCTCCATGTAGTTGTAAGAAAAGCCTAGTTATTTATGATATTTACAAGTAATATATTAATTGATGCCATAAAAGATGTAAAGTTTCTGTTGGGTATCAATAAGTTTTTTATCGAATAAAGCTATCTTTCTTAAAAAACAACAAGCTAATAAATAATTTTTTGTTGTTTTTTACGTGTTTATAGTTGTTTATGACAATAGTCTGCCGTCGCCGATGTTGGCGGAAAAAACAAGCAGTTTTATGCCGAGATAGTGATGGATATGATTGGGAGTAAAAGAGCAGTCGGTACGACCTTTCAATAACGTAGACAACGGCAATATTGTCAAATTTGAATGGGACGATTAAAGATTCACACTAGAAAAAAGGTGCATGAGATATATAAGCAAATATTGACTTGCAACGTAACCTGACAATAGAGATGTTGCGAAATTTAAAAATATAGGATAAGAACGTCATTGCGACCCCTTGTAAGGGTTGAAGCAATCTCTAGTGGTTTTGCTCCGCCTTGGCACTTTCGCTTTGCGAAAGCGGTCTTTGACCGGTTTTCCGCAGGAAAACTGCTTGGACTGGCTTCGCCACTCTGCCATAGGCAGAGCA
>Ga0123352_10002959_pt1 | contig 24175 bp, 24 predicted proteins | sample TergutLab28metaG_FD_89700 | JGI IMG/M metagenome (GOLD analysis project Ga0123352, IMG submission 89700) | Labiotermes labralis P1 segment gut microbial communities from Petit-Saut dam, French Guiana - Lab288 P1 | ecosystem: Host-associated > Arthropoda: Insects > Digestive system > Gut ...
ATATTGCCGATGTCAAAAACACTTAAATATTACTACAACTTTTATTCAATTCGAAAAGTCCGCAATTCGTTGCAACGCAACATTTGCGGACTCCTTTTTTATGCGCCATGTGTCAAAGTCGAGATTTTATAGCAAATCTGCATAGAAGTCAAAGATGTTTTTTGAGCAAAACTCCGAAACAGATAAACGAATTATCGATGTTTAAAATCCGGAAGTTACTGTTTCATCCCGACCTTGCAGCGCTACGAAGAGACTGTGTTTTTCAATTTCTAAAGCGAGTTTGTGCGCCCACAACTACGTTAAAAAGCATACTATTTGCATGCGCACGTGTCTGAGCGACGAAATTGCAAAAATACAGGCTCTGAGCGCAAGCGCTCTCAGTTTTATGTGAACAAGTAGCGCATGTACCTTTGGTAACGATTTCCACAAAATCCTGTGGTTGCACAAAGCAAAGCACTGTTATATAATGTCCGAGTAGCAATAAAAAAACATTATTTAGCGAGGTACGGAAATGAACTCCCTAAAAAATAAAAACAAGGAGAACCTGCTCTCACTATTTCAAACAATGGTGAGAATACGCGAGTTTGAAGAAACAGCGGCAAAACTCTTTCTCAGCGGCAAGCTGACCGGATTTCTGCACCTATACAGCGGTCAGGAAGCCATTGCAGCCGGTGTATGCGCATGTCTCCGAGACGATGACTGCATCACCAGCACCCATAGAGGTCACGGACACTGCATTGCCAAAGGCGCAGACATGAACCGCATGATGGCGGAACTTTACGGCAAATCCGACGGATATTCAAAGGGCAAGGGCGGATCTATGCATATTGCAGATATCTCCAAAGGAATCATCGGTGCAAACGGCATAGTCGGTGCCGGCATCCCCATTGCAGTTGGTGTAGCCTACGCTCAGAAGTACAAAGAGCAAGACACCGTAACTGTCGCCTTTTTTGGTGACGGCGCCTCAAACCGCGGAACATTTCACGAATCACTGAACATGGCCTCCGCGCTTGATCTACCGGCTATATTCGTCTGTGAAAACAACCAATTTGGCATGTCCACCCCATTTACATATCACTCCAGAAACAAGACGATCTCACAGCGAGCAGCAGCCTATGATATGCCCGGAGTGACCGTGGACGGAAATGATCCTGTTGCTGTGTTCGAGGCTGCGGAACAAGCCGTTGCTCTGGCGCGTAAAGGTGGTGGACCTACCCTCATTGAGTGCCTTACCTGGCGGCATTACGGTCATTTTTTGGGTGACATGGCAAAGTACAAAAAGCCGGAAGATGAGAAAATGTGGCGTGAAAAAGATCCCATCCCCAACTTCGAAAAGCGTTTAATAGAAAGTGCTGTGGCAACTGCGAAAGAGCTTGAGCAGGTCAAAGCTGGTGCAAAGGCTGAAGTACAAGCATCTATAGAGTTTTCAATGCAGAGTCCTTACCCGGAATTATCCGTACTATATGAAGACCTAGTCTTTTAGGCGCAAAGGAGAATAATAATGGCTAGAATGATTTCATACACTCAAGCGATCCGCGAAGCGCAAGAGATAGAAATGACTCGCGACCCCAATGTATTCATTTGCGGTGAGGACGTCGGCGTCTTTGGCTCCGCATTTGGACAGACAGCAGGTCTGTACGAAAAGTTCGGTGCAAAGCGCGTACTTGATACCCCACTTAGCGAAACCGCTATAACCAGTCTCGGCGTCGGCGCTGCCGCAGTTGGTCTGCGCCCGATAGTCGTGCATGATTTCATGGATTTTATGGGTGTCTGCATGGACGAAATTCTCAATCAAATGTCCAAACTCGCATGGATGGTAGGCGGTCAAACAAAATTATCCATGGTTATACGCGCACAATGCGGCGCCGGAATTAGAGCTGCTGCTCAGCATTCCCAAAGCCTTGAGTCATTTTTCACCCATATGCCCGGAATCAAGGTCGTCGCATCATCCAACCCCGCCGATATGAAAGGTCTGCTTTCCTCAGCAATCAGGGATGATAATCCGGTTATAGTGATAGAAAATAAAACACTGCTCGGTATGAAGGGTGATGTGCCGGAGGGCGAATATCTTGTGCCTATTGGTAAGGCGAACACACTGCGCGAGGGCAGTGATGTAACCTTAGTCTCCTATGGTATGATGGCGAACAAATGTCTCAATGCGGCTAAATCTCTCGCAGATGACGGCATCAATGCCGAGGTAATTGATATTCGAAGCCTAATTCCGTTGGACAAAGAAGCGATTTTCAAATCGCTCGCTAAAACAGGAAGGCTTGTAATCGTACACGAGGCAATAGGATGTACCGGGTACGGTGCGGAAATCGCGGCGATAGTGGCTGAACAGGCGTTCGACCTTCTCAAATCACCTATCGTTCGCGTAGCAGCACCTTTTACACATTGTCCCTTCTCCCCGCCTCTCGAAGATGAATATGTTCCTAACGAATCCAAAATCATTCACGCGGTCAAATCAATCCGGTAAATAATAGCAGAGGAGATATAATAATGGCTGTTGAAATTATCATGCCCCAGCTTGGGTTAACAATGGAAACCGGCACAATTATCAAGTGGCTAAAAAACGAAGGTGACGCCGTCACAGAATCCGATCCGATTTTAGAAATTGAAACTGAAAAGCTTAGTTATGAAGTCGAAGCTACAGCAAGCGGTATTATCCTAAAGATAATTGGCGTTGAAGGCGAGGAATACCCCATAACTACAGTTATCGGATATATCGGCGAGCCGGGCGAGGTTCTGCCATGAAATTCTGGCATAATGGTGTCCTGACATCTGATATTGACAAGACCATAGACTTTCTATGCGCTGCATCCGGGCAATCGCGTGATAAATGGACGATAATGGATCTTGAGTTCCCTGATGAGCATATTACCGTTGGTAAAGGTGGAAAACTCCGCGCAGCATTCGGCAGAGTTGGTGGAGTCGTCGTTGAGTTGCTCCAGCCTTTAGACAATGATTCATACCATGCTTTGCAACTAAAAAATCGCGGTCCCGGTTTTCATCACAATGCATACATCTGTGAAGAGAACATGGACGCAACGGTCAACTCTCTTCTCAATGCCGGCGGGCGCATAGTCTGGGAATTCCTTACCAACGATGAACGCGCCTGTTATGTTGAAGAAAAAAATGGGAACGCGATTTTGGAAATTATTAACTGCTGTCCCTTCATGCCTGAAGAGTAGGGCTAGGCAGGAGCATGGTCAATGGAAAAGGGCGATGTTAAAGATGGTAGCGGAACTTTTGTCTTGTGCTCCTAATCCCAATTAAAGTAAGTAGCATTCGTTGCCATATGTCCACCATCGACCGGCAATGCAACACCAGTAATATGCGACGACTCATCTGAAACAAGAAATGCGGCGACTGAGGCTATCTCTTCCGGTAAGCCTAATCGCCGCATTGGATTTTGTGTACGGTTGATTTTTGCATAAACATCCGGGTCAGCCTCATCAATCACGCTCTTCCACATTGGCGTCTCAATCTGCCCGGGGCATATGGCATTTGACCGTATACCGTATTCAGAATAATCAGCCATGATACATTTTGCAAGACCTATAACAGCATGTTTTGAACAAACATAATCTGATGCACAAGGTGTACCTATGAGCCCTCCGACCGATGACGTAAAAACGATCGAGCAGGGCTCATTTGTTTTTAGCATATGCTGCAGCTCATATTTAGCACAGTAGAATGTTCCGAAAAGATTAATGCGCATTACCCTCTCCCAATCTTTACTGTCTACTTCAGCAACCGGAAGTCGCGTCATCATGACTCCCGCATTATTCATCGCATAATTTATTTTGCCGAATGTTACGGCAGTTTTATTAATCGCTTCCTTAACGCCTTGTTCATCAGAAATATCCACATTAATGCAGAGAAGTTCAGCATCAGGAGTCTCGCGTAAAATCAGCTCTCTGGTTTCCGCAACATCATCATCTGATATATCAAGTAAAGCAACATTTGCTCCCTCTTTTGCAAATCTCATTGCACAAGCTCTTCCGATACCCACACCGGCGCCGGTCACAACGCCGCACTTTCCGCTTAGTAACATTTCTTTTCCCCCTAACATCAATTTCGAAAAAAGTTTTTCTTCCCTTTTCAATTTCGCTTGCAGCTTCTGCCTTTAAGTTCGCGGACCCCGGCGCATCGTCTAACGATCGCATTCAGCCGCCAGTTGCGCCGCATTCATCGACTCGCGACTCTGCGTGCTTTTTCGCAATTGTCACTCGCCCGACGTATTAGTTCTTTTGATCTCCGTTCGCAGTCTATTGCCTATTCAGCCAGATCCACTGCCCAAACCCACCTATTTCCAAGGCTTCAACCTCACTGCTAACTTTTACTCATTCCCTGCACCGAAATAGCTATTCCTGAACCGCTTCGGTGAAACACCGGTCTCTTTTTTAAACACCTTTGTGAAATAACTCTGATCTTTAAAGCCACATTGACTAGAAATATGAGCCAAACTAGTATTATCTTCAAGTAAAAGCTTCTTGCTCTTCTCTACTCTGACTCTTGTGATATATGCAGTCAAACTCATACCTGTTTCTTTCTTGAAAATACTGCTTAAATAAGATTTGCTAAGAAAAACTTCCTTTGCAAGTGAGTCCAGAGACAGTTTCTCCGCACAGTTTCTTTTTATATAATTCGTTGTTTTAAAAACAACATCAGAGTGTTTTATCTGTGCCAAATCGAATGCTTGCATAACAAAACGACGTACTATATCTGAGATCCATAATGCAAGTTGATCCACATCGCTGTATTGTTCAATCTGTGAAATAAAATCTTCTGAGAGCCTAAATGTATCTGCAGGATCTGCTCCTGCCTCGATCGTCGCACGCGAAAGAATGACAAGCAATTCCAAAAGTCTTGCCTTAATTGCTCTGACATCAAAATTACTATAAACATGGATATGAGCCAGCATCTCATTTATCATCTGTAATGCTGACGTTTTTTCACCGCGCAGCATAGCGAAGTGGAGTTCTTTTTCAAATTTCAAAAGCATCTCCGCACTTTTTACATCTCCATCGGCATAGTGTTCCTTTGCAACATTAATTTCATACAAAAGTTTCTCTTGATTATTACGCGGGTTTTCGCGCTTCTGCCTATCTGAATCTGTGATGCGCTCTGTTACCGCAAAAAGTATCTCCGAAATATGCCTGACCTTATTCGTTGAAAAAACGCTTAGTTGAGAAACTGCCCATGCCATATCAGGTGACGGAATATCATATAACACATCCTGAAGATCTCCCATCACTATCGGACCGACAACAATTCCGCCGGTCATCGAGCCTCTATTGTCTGAAATAGTAGCAGAAATAAAGGTCAGCCCAAGCGGACAATAATATATATACTTTCCGTTCCAGCGATGAGCCTCATGGCAGCCATAGAGATGAGTCGTCAATCCTTTATTATTTCCATGCGAGCAATGCGTGCAAAAATGTTTAATGTCGTTAACCGGTGAAAGAAATGGCGGTGCATTATCCGGTATATTCACTATCTTGCATCCTATCTCAAGTAAGTCCGCAAAGTGCTGACGATATTTCTCACACTCTTCAAGTAATTCAGTCGTCATATTTTTCTCCCCATTAATATTTTGATCAAAATATTTTCTTAATTAAGGAAGTCCTTTAATTTCTTGCTCCTGCTCGGATGCCTTAATTTCCTTAGCGCCTTAGCTTCTATCTGCCTTATCCTCTCCCTGGTTACATTGAATTCCTTACCCACCTCTTCAAGAGTACGAGTACGCCCATCTTCGATACCAAATCTTAGTCTGAGCACTTTTTCTTCGCGTGGCGTCAATGTTCCCAAAACCTCAGCTAACTGTTCCTTGAGCAAAGTGAAAGACGCCGCTTCGGCAGGTTCAGAGGCATCTTCATCCGGAATGAAATCTCCAAGATGGCTATCCTCTTCCTCACCTATCGGTGTCTCAAGTGAAACAGGTTCTTGTGCTATCTTTAATATTTCTCTTACCTTTTCAACAGGCATTCCCATATCAGCCGCTATTTCCTCTGGGGAAGGATCATGTCCCAGTTCCTGTAATAGTTGGCGTGAGATCCTCATTACCTTATTTATCGTTTCAACCATATGAACCGGTATTCTAATAGTACGTGCCTGATCAGCTATTGCGCGTGTTATCGCTTGTCGTATCCACCATGTTGCATACGTAGAGAATTTATATCCTTTTGTATAGTCGAACTTCTCGACTGCCTTTATAAGACCGAGGTTTCCTTCCTGTATTAAATCTAAAAAGAGCATGCCACGTCCTACATACCTCTTGGCAATACTAACTACCAATCTCAAATTCGCCTCGGCCATCTTGCGCTTGGCATCTTTATCACCGTCAGCCATTAACATAGCAAGTTCTACTTCCGCTTCTGTAGACAGAAGATTAACCTTACCGATCTCTTTTAGATACATTCGAACCGGATCGTCAACGCTGAAATTATCTACAAGTGTTTCAGGGTCGATCAGCTCGTCTTCTGCCAGAGTTTCAATTTCTTGCAGCTCTTCAATTTCCGGCGCTGCTTCATCCGGTGGCAGAAACTCGGCTTCGTCTTGTTCTGTGGTATCTATGTTGAAATTTTCAAGCGTGTCATAGAAACGATCAATTTGCTCCTGCTCGAGGTTCATGTCTTCTAGAACATCCAAAAGTTCCTTCGAGCTCAAACTTCCACGCCTTTTGCCTTCCTCTACAAGCGCACTTAGCCGCTCCTCGTTGTCCTGCTCCCGAATTTTATCGGGACTATCCTCTGCTACTGCTCCATTTCCATTAGCAGCTCCCTTGACTTTTTCTGTGTTGTCACAAACCGCAGCCTCACAAACGTTTTCCTCTGCACCTTTTTTTATCTCATCCATTTTAATAACAACCCTCTCTGCGATAAGAAATCGCATAATAAATGTTCAATCGGAAATTGCTCTCCGTCATTATTTTCTAAATGATCTATGTTTCTCCAAGCTTATATTTTCTTATCTCCAACAACACATCGGCGTCCGGACTAATAACCTTATATTTCTCCGCTCTTATCTTCTCAATATATTCTTTGAGCGTTTTCTCGTTATTCGGCAGTATTTCCGGCTTTGCGAGAATAACTGTCAAACGCGCCGCTTCCTTTGGATCAAACTCTGACATTACATATGCTTCCCTTGTGTCTCTTGAGTCCACTATGCGCTTTGTCAGCGTCCCATATACCTTTGCAAGAAAATCTGAAGTGAATTCATCTGCTGAAAACCCCATTTCAACAACCGTTTTCAATAATGTCGGATCTCGTACTAGGCATCTGACAACCCCCTCCTCTGCGACGGCAGAGTAAATATTACTCTCTCTGTGTTCTCGTTCATTTGGTCGAAAGGCATCCTTTGGCTTGGTCACATGTTTCTCAAACTCTTTTTTCTGTTTTGCTTCCTTTGACCTGACTTTCTTTGTCAGCTCATTTTGCACTGATTCCGGAGAAACACCGGCTTCATTAGCAACCCGAGCTCCATATATTTCACGTTCAGGTTTGTTATTTAGTTCTGAAAGCACAGCTACAGCTGAAGATATATATGCAATCCGCCCATCGTCTGTTTCCATATTATAATTATTCCTTAACGACAGCAGCCGGAATGATATGTGATTTTCGCTCCGTTCAAGCAGAACCCTAAAGGCATCAGGTCCATGTTTAGCTAAAAAATCATCCGGATCTTTCGCCGCGCCCATATCGACAATTTTTACATTCATTCCGGCTTTCTCAATAAGCGGTATCGCTCGCAATGTAGCTCTTCGTCCCGCTTCATCTGAGTCAAAGGCTATTACAACCTTATCTGTGTATCGCGACATCAACCTCGCTTGTTCAGCAGTCAACGATGTCCCCAATGACGCCACTGTACAGTCAAAACCTGCTTGATGCATGGCTGCAACATCGATATTCCCCTCAACGAGTATCAGCATACCCGCCTTTGTTTTTCTGGCAATATTAAGCGCAAATAAGTTGCGGCTTTTGTTAAACACCAATGTATCCGGTGAATTGAGGTATTTTGGCTCTCCGTCACCGAGTATTCTTCCGGAAAACCCTATAACAGCACCTCTCACATCAATAACCGGAAATATTAGCCTATTTCTAAATACATCATATTCACTTGTGCTGCCTTCTTTACGACTTCTTCTGGTCAGACCCGCTTCCAGAAGTTCCCGCTTTGTATATCCTTTACTGACCATACTATCAAGCAGCATTGTCCATGAGTCCGGCGCTGCTCCAATACCGAATTTAGTTGCAACCGCCTTGCTGATCCTGCGACTGACCAAGTATTCCCTTGCTAGTTTTCCGACCGGTTCATGAAGCATCTCATGAAAATGCCTTGCCGCATCCCGATTGAGCTCAAGCATACGCTGTCTTTTCCCAGCAATCTCATCAGATGCACTGCTTTCAGGCACTGTAAGCCCCGCTCTTTTTGCCAGAACCTCCACAGCATCCATAAACGGCAGATTCTCAATCTCCATGATAAATCCGATTACTCCGCCACCTTTGCCGCATCCAAAACAATGATATATCTGTTTTTCAGAATTGACAGAGAATGATGGCGTTTTCTCCGAATGAAACGGACAGAGCCCGAACAAATTGCTCCCACCACGCTTTGTTAGTCGAACGTACCCTCCAACAACATCCGCTATATCAGACCTACTGACTAAATCATCGAGAAAACTGCTGGGAATAGCCATTTTATCACCTCACTTGCCAAGCATCGGGTATAAATAGCTTTTCATAGACGTGGATCGCATACTTATCTGTCATCCCAGAAACATAATCGCTCACGGCACGGCTTTTTCCATCCGTATCGGATAAACGCATATAATCTTCCGGAAGTTCATCAGGAAAATTATAGTAGTATTCATATATTCCTTTTAGAATGCCAAGTACTTTCTTTTCCTCACTCTTGACTTTGGTGTTTGTATACACAGATTTATTCATAAAATCATAAAAAATCTTAAAAACGGAAACTGCTTCAGGGCTAAGTTTTACCTTTGCACATTTCTCGCTTTCATTTATCAAATCAAGAATCAACGAGTTTATCCGTTGACTATTACTATTGCCAAATGCATCTATTATCTCTGGCGGAATGTCTGCTTCTCTTAATACACCAGCTCTCAGCGCATCATCGAGATCATGGTTGAGATATGCAATCCTGTCCGCTATGCGGATTATGCAACCTTCGTGAGTTTGCGGCATTATATCGCCTGTATGGTTTAAAATCCCATCCCTCACCTCGTAAGTTAAGTTAATTCCATGCCCATCTTTCTCAAGCTTTTCTACAACTCTCAAGCTCTGCTGATTATGTTTAAATCCTCCATCTGCGCTAAGAATTTCGTTGAGCGCACGCTCTCCCGCATGTCCGAATGGGGTATGACCTAGGTCGTGACCTAGAGCGATTGCCTCTGTTAAATCTTCATTGAGTCTTAGTCCCCTTGCGATAGTTCTGCCAATACGGCTAACCTCCAGCGTATGTGACAATCTTGTTCTGTAATGATCACCTTCAGGCTTTAAAAACACTTGGGTCTTATGCTTGAGTCGGCGAAAAGTTTTTGAATGTGTGATCCTGTCTATATCCCTCTGGTAACATGTTCTTATATCACATTCCGGCTCGACGCGCTCACGACCTATGGATGTTTCGGCACGCGAAGCGAGCGGCGAAAGCATTTGCCGCTCAAGCTCTATTCTCTCTTCTCTGGGATTTGACACTGAATTATACCTCTCCTGACCGAGACCAATGTGTTCTCGCCTATATGCCTCTATATTACTTATACGCAGCAAACTAAATAAATCCTTCTTTTTTAGTAAAGTATTTATATCAAGCGAGGAGAAAGTCGTACTCAGGACAGCGTCCCAAGGTTTTATGCCTTTTACAAAGACCTAAATCTGGCAGGTTTTGGTCGCATTTTTATCCCAGAAACAATGCCGACCGCAGCGAAACAAGTTACTATTGAAGAGCCTCCGGCGCTGAAGAAAGGTAAGGTAATTCCGATTACTGGCATAATCCCTAGGCACATACCAATGTTTTCTACTGTCTGAGCCAGAAACTTTGATGCAATTCCGGCGCATACAAGCATAGCAAGGGTATTGTTAGATTTTACGCCGACATAAACACATCTAACTACAATCGCAGTGAGCAACACTACAATCAATACACAACCTACAAATCCAAGTTCCTCTCCGGCAATAGAGAATATAAAGTCGGTTCGTTGCGCAGGTATGCCTTGTGACTGTGTAAACCTCCCATTCCCAAGGCCTTGTCCCATAAGACCACCTGAGGCAATAGCTTCAACGCTCCGATTAGGTTGCCAAGTTACTCTATTAAACCAATAAGGATCAACTAGCTCAGGGAAAAAAGGCGCGAGAATCCTTGCATGTTGATGAGGTTCAAACACATATTCCAATAAGAACGGAAATGCTGCTGCAATTATCGCACCGAGGACAATAAACCAGCGAAGCTTTACGCCTGCAAAGAAAAGCATTCCAATAAAAACCGCAAAATACACAACCGCTGTACCAAGATCTTGTGATACATAAAGTACTACACCGAAGAAAACGGCAAATACAATAAGCAATTGTAATAGCGAAAGGATCGAATCTAGTGTCTTTCTCTCTTTGAAAGTCGTTATCATCCGAGCCATAACAATAATAAAGGTGACTTTGACAATTTCAGCAGGCTGAACACCAATACCCCAGAAGCGCAGCCAAGCTCGTCGTCCGACGTAAGCATCTTCTGCTCCCCAAGGAATCAATGTAAAAATAAAAAGGATGCTGAATATAAATAAGAGTATCGATTTATCCGCGATAATGTCTATATCCACGTATGTAAATAGCACAAACAAGATAAGACCTATGATCATAGAAGCAATTTGAACTGTCGCATCTGTACTGCCGGGTACATTTCTGATCGCGCTCGAAATAAGGATAATCCCGTAAATTGTGCTTGCGAGGCTAAGAAGCAGCAGCAAAGTATCTGCCTCGGTAAAAAATTTACCAATTCCTCTTATAACAACTTTCATTAAATGTCCTCTTGATTTCAATCATTGATAATTACTGCTTCGCGCTGACCTGCAGCGCGGTGAGGAGCCTGTGTTTTTCAATTTCCAAAGCGAGTTTGTGCGCCCACAACTACGGTAGGGAGTATAATTTTTTGCATGCGCACATGTTTGAGCGACGAAATTGCAAAAATACAGGCTCTGAGCGCAAGCGCGCACATAGCTTCATGAACAGTAACTTATTATACACTATTTTTCTATTCACACAATAAAACTATTTATTAATTCTCCAAATCATGTTATTGTGCTATTTATGACAATAATCACAAATAATGAAAAAGAAACAATATTTGAAGGCGAAAAGCTTGGACACACACTTACCCCTGGCTCAGTAATAGCACTATACGGCGGGCTTGGAGTCGGAAAAACAGCCTTTACACGTGGAATTGCAGCAGGTCTCGGAATCACAATGAATGTCTCGAGCCCAACTTTTACGATTGTAAACGAATACCCCGGCAATATCCCCATGTTTCATTTCGACATGTACAGACTTAAAAGTGAAAGTGAATTATTCGACATAGGATGGGATGACTATCTCGAACGCGACGGCGTGTGCGTTGTCGAATGGAGTGAAAAAGTACCCGGAGCATTTCCGCCGGGTACGATCATTGTTTCCATAAATAACCACGGTGGAAATAAGCGAAAACTAGAAATCACCGTGAAGGGAGAGTGCATCTAGTGATCATCCTCGCAATGGAGTCGTCCGCAAAGCCATCATCCGTTGCCTTATGCTCGGATGGCAAACTCCTTGGTCAGTATTTTCAAAATAGCGGGCTCACACATAGCCGCACATTAATGGCAATGACTGAAGATTTGCTCAAAAACCTTGATCTGAAAACACAAGATATTGACTTAATTGCAGTTTCACAAGGTCCCGGTTCATTTACCGGTGTTAGAATCGGAGTTTCTGCTGCAAAAGGTCTGGCTTGGGGTCTAAATAAACCAATTTGCGGAGTGTCAACCCTTGAGGCTATGGTTTATCAGACACCCATGCCCGATGTTATTCTCTGTCCTGTAATGGACGCACGGCGTAGCCAAGTTTATAATGCTCTGTTCAGTTGGAAAAATGATTCGGTTATAAGACTTACAGAAGATAGGGCAATTTCTCTGAAAGACCTTGTCTCTGATCTTCGTTTATCCGACTACGAAAGCCAGTGCAAAATACCACACTCCGATATTATCCTAGTTGGCGACGGTGCCCAAATAACATATGATTTCCTTAGTGTTGCGGGAATACCTTGCCGCATAGCCCCAAGTTTGCTGCAATATCAAACCGCATACGGCGTGGCGCTTGTTGCAGCGAATTCCTTACATTCCCAATCGATCAATCTTGAACCGAGTTACCTGCGCCCCTCTCAGGCTGAACGTGAACGAGGTAATGGCTAGGCTAGCCTAGGTTAGCTTAGGTTAAATTGATTCCGCAGCTTCTTCCCATTGCTCCATCAATCTATCCAATTCCTCTTGCAATGCTCTTTCCCGGTCATCAAGTTCCATCAGCTTTTCATATTCCGAAGAGAATTCATCTCTTTCCAATCCTACTGCATATATATCCTTTTCTAACTTTTCAATTTCACGCTCCAGCCTCCTGAGCTCCTTTTGAGCATCAGCAGGCTTTCGTTTTGTCTTAGAGCGAACTTCCGCAGTTTTTTTCGTTCCTTCATTAGAGGCTTTTTGCTCTTTTGAAATCAAATATTCAGCAAATGTGCCTTTGAAATCTGTGAAAACGCCATCCTCAATCTCCCATATGCGCGTTGCAAACCTATCAATGAAATATCTATCATGTGAAATAAATATTAGTGTCTCACTATAATTATCCAATGCATTTTCAATCCATTCACGCGACGGTAAATCCAAATGATTTGTAGGTTCATCAAGGATTAGCATGTTTATCTCACCATCCATTAACATGCATAGTCGCAGCCGACTTTTTTCACCTCCGGATAAATCGCTGACATGTTTAAACACATCCTCTCCGGGAAACATGAACGCCCCTAATCTGTTTCTTGCCATCTGCGGGCTAAGATCTAAATCATATATTAAAGTATCCATCAATGTTCGGCGCGGATGCTCAAAGTGGATAGTTTGCGGCAGGTATGCAGCTTTAACCGATGGTCCACGTTTGAGAAAACCGGCATCAGCCTTATCTTCACCCATAATTATTTTAACAAGTGTTGTTTTTCCCGTACCGTTATCCCCGATAATTGCTATCCGCTCACCGCCATGCACAACAATATCCTCTATGTTATATAGCTTGCGACCATCAAATGATTTCTCTAAATTACGTACAACCATCGCTTCATCACCGCGAAACTCTCGCTCACTGAATTTAGCACGCATCGTTTTGTCCTTATCCGGTCTTTCTGTATTTGCAATACGCTCCGCACGTCTCCTGATCGCAAAAGATTTTTTCATAAGTGATTTATTTCCGGTTCCTCGCAACCATAACAAATCCGCAGCATCGTTAAGCCGCTTAGCCTCAACTTGCTCGCGTTCATATTTTTCAAGTTGCTCTTCATAGCGGCGCTGTTTTTCTTGCACATAATAACTGTAGTTCCCACTGTAAAACGCAGCTTTACCGGAGTTTATTTCGATTGAGCGATCTATCGTTCTATCGAGAAAATACCTGTCATGCGAGATAATCAGAGCGGTACCTTTGAATTTAACAAGAAACTCCTCAAGCCAGATCGTTGCCCTCATATCCAGATGATTCGTCGGTTCATCAAGCAAGAGTATATCTGTGTTTTCTAAAATCAGGCGCGCAAGGTTTATCCGCGTCTTCTCCCCACCGGAAAGAGTATCGAAAAACTGTGTCCGCTGTGCATTTGGAATACGCAGTCCGTTTGCTACACGGTTTAGTTCATAGTCCATGTTATAGCCGCCTAAGCAATCAAACTCAAAAGATAATTTGTCATAGGCTTTAAGCAAATCATTCGACGAAGCATTTGCCATTTTGTGTTCTAGTTTCTCCATCTCGGTTTTTATTGTTATAACTCTCGAAAAAGCTGTACGAAGCACGTCCTCGGCTGTAAAGCTGTGCGGAAACACCGGAATTTGTGAGATAAGTCCCAGTTTCTTAAACTCCGGAATTATGATATTTCCCTCATCCGGCTCAAGCTCTCCGGTAATCACTCTTAATAAGGTTGTCTTGCCTGCCCCATTCTTTCCAAGAAGCCCTACACGCTCCCCCTCGTTGACGTCAAAGGTAATGCAATCAAGGATATCATTACCCTCTTCAAAAGCTTTTTTTATTCCCTGTATTGAAATATCTATCATCAAACTTGCTCCTGCTCGATTTTACCATGTTTAAGTATAGTATTCGCCAAACGACGTGACTTTACTACCCCATCAACAGTAAAGTACTTGTTCGTAAGCGGGCAGAACCAAATCTCATAGCCGACTTTGCCTTTTTTGACAAAGGTGCATCCGTTTTCTTTGAGCAGTTTTCTGACCTGCTTTCCAAAGTCATTATTCATAATACCACTTCCCTGCGCTCGGCAACAAAATGCAGCATACAAGATGGAGCTGCGCCGTTTAAATTCAGTATTTCTGGCACAGCGGCTTTTACTCTCATGAGTAGTTCATCAAATGAGTCACATTCAAGAGCGAGCGGAATGTCGTTATTAATAGCACACCAAGCTCCGGCGTGACAGTCCCAGTTAATGTTTATGATGTAAACTGACATCATTTTCCCCCTTAGTAAATGCTATATAATTCGCGCTCCTTGTCCATGCGAGTCTTTTTCCGATGTACAGCACACAACTCAGATGATACAATAGTATAGCTTATTTGTAAAGGCAGATTGCCTTATGTTCAATCTCATTTATATATAACAAACAATGTTGCTGTTCCCATAAACTATGTGCATACTTGCGCTCAAAACCTGTATTTTTTTGCAATAAGAGGAGATTGTTAAGTGGAAATTATTTTCGTACTAGTTGCCCTGCTTATAACGTTGCCCATAACCACCCTCGCTTTCTACAAGAAGGAGAACCTGCCCGGAATAATCCTATGTCTCGCCCTTGCGTTTCTTGCGTGGCAGTTAGCTCGCTTTCTGCCAATCGTTGGAGGACCAATACTCGGTATATTAGTTGGTCTCATAATCACGAATATTCGCAAAGATCATGGAATGTTTTCAAAGGGCATAAAAATATCATCCAAGCGCATACTTCAAACTGCTATCGTACTCTTCGGCTTTCAAATGAATTTGACAACTGTTATCGATATGAGCAGAAACTCAATATTGATCATATTGACAGTTATAGCTGCGGCGCTGTTAACAGCATATTTTCTTGGAAGAGCGCTTGGAATAACTAAAAATGAGAAAACTCTCATAGGGATCGGTACCGCAATATGCGGTGGATCAGCTATAGCAGCTGCAGCTCCTGTAATTGGTGCTGATGACAAGGACGTGGTCAGAGCAATTTCAACCATCTTTTTGTTTAATGTGGTAGCCGCTTTTATATTTCCGATCTTAGGTAGAGTCATTGGCATGAGCGATACGATGTTTGGAATGTGGGCAGGAGCCGCAATTAATGACACCTCCTCAGTTGTAGCCGCTGGATTTGCTTATAGTGATTCCGCAGGAGATACTGCAACAATAGTTAAGCTGACACGCACTATCATGATAATCCCTGCCGTGCTTATCATAGCACTTGTGCAGCCAAAGAAAACCGGTGCTAATGTCCTACAGTCCTTCCCATGGTTTGTACTTGCATTTTTTATTGCAAGCATTATTAACACAGTTAACCTTATCCCTTCAAACATAACTGATTTTTGGGCTACAGTGGGAAGATTTCTCATTGTTGCGGCAATGGTTTCCATTGGCTTTGGATGCAACTTCAAAGAACTTATCAAGGGTGGAAAACGCCCAATATTATTGGGATTCGGATGTTCTTTAGTGGTTGGATCTGTGGCGCTGTTATTAATAAATATACTGTAGTTTTTGTTGTTAAATAAAGTCATTTCTGATATAATAACGAAAAAATTTCCGGGATGTATTCGGATGTTATTAAAATTATTCCTATCGTTTGCATATATTGGCGCATTCACCTTTGGCGGCGGCTATGCAATGCTGCCTATGTTCAAACGAGTTCTTGCTGAGAAAAACAAATGGCTAGAGGACACTGAAATTACGGATCTATTCTCAATCAGCCAATGTCTGCCCGGTCTCTTAGCAAGCAATACCGCAGTATTCGTAGGATACAAACAAAAAGGTGTCTCCGGCAGTATTGTCTCAGTCATTGGCGTTGCACTGCCTTCCGTTGTCTTCATTTTGATTTTAGCTGCTTTGATAACAAACATTTCCGACTACCCTGTCGTCCAAAGAGCGTTCGTTGGTTTGAGGGTGTGTGTCAGTGTTTTGATTGTCAATGCCGTGACGAAGCTCTGGAAGAACGCTGTAGTAGATAAACCGGCAATACTGATATTCATTATCGTATTTCTCGTTGCAGTATTCACCAATTTACCCGTGGCTATACTGATTGTCATCGCAGGCTGTAGTGGGATCGCAATTACAAATCTCCGGAAAGGAACGCGCACCGATGGAGGTGCGAAATGATTCTGCTAAGGCTGTTTTATGAGTTCTTTATAACAGGGCTATTTATGTTCGGAGGCGGTCTCGCGGCAATTCCGTTTCTAAAACAAATGGCGCTCAGGACACAGTGGTTTACAGTCGAGCAGCTTATGGATATAATTGCAATTTCCGAGTCTACTCCGGGTCCGATTAGTGTTAATATGGCAACTTATGCGGGTTTTATGACCGCCGGAATTCCCGGAGGAATCGTAGCAACACTTGGTTTGCTTATGCCATCGGTTATAATATCCTTGGTAGTCGCCAAACTGCTTGTTAAATTCAGAAATAACAGATATGTTGACGCCGCATTTTATGGTTTACGCCCTGCTTCAATCGGATTGATCGCAGCAGCCGGATTATATGTGCTCAGATTCTCATTACTGAATATTGATTTATGGATTGACACCGGCAATATCTCAGATTTATTCGAAATAAGAGCATTACTTCTCGCCGTGGTCTTGTTCCTCCTTGTCAATAAAATCAAAGCCCATCCTATAATCTTCTTAACCGCGAGTGCTGTTATCGGAATCTTTCTTTTATAGCAATAATGCCGTAAAATTTGTATAGTTATTTTGAGAACGGAGTACTAAAGGTGAATAATTTGAGGTATGCAATCAGCGGCAAAACAGTAATAAAAAAGACAATGGACTACGATGTCGTTATTGTCGGAGCAGGCTTGGCAGGTCTTTACACTGCGCTCAATATCAGTGAGCATTTGCGTTGTCTGATCATTGCCAAGGATAACATCGACATTTCCAATTCCTGGCTGGCTCAAGGCGGTATTGCCGCTGCCATCAGCAGAGACGACGCCCCTGAGTTTCATCTTGAAGACACCGTTATTGCAGGAGCGGGACTCTGCGACACAGACGCTGCAAATGTGCTTGTAAGCGAAGGTCCGCAAGATGTCGCAAAACTTGTAAAACTAAATGTCCCCTTCGATCTGGACGAGCATGGTGAACTCCAATTCACGCTTGAAGGAGGACATAATAAACATCGCGTTGTTCATGCAGGCGGCGACGCGACAGGAAGGGAAACTGTCAAATCGCTTTCCCATATAGTGTCGCAAATGAAAAATATATCTTTCAGCGACCATACCTGTCTATATGATATAATTACGGACGGTAATTGCGTAACAGGCGTAGTTGTAAAACACGAAAACCGCGAATTCCAATTAATTCGGTCAAGAAACATTGTTATCGCAACCGGCGGCATCGGTCAAATCTATAAATCAAGCACAAATCCTTCTATAGCAACCGGCGACGGTATCGCAGCTTCTATGCGTGCAGGCGCAAAGCTTAAAAATATAGAGTTTGTCCAGTTCCATCCCACCGGGCTTTGGCGCGAGGAGAGCAATTGTCATGAATTTTTAATTTCCGAGGCGGTTCGGGGTGAAGGCGCTCTGCTTGTCAACAGCAAGGGAGAGCGCTTCATGCTTGGAAAACATGAGCTTGCCGAACTTGCACCACGTGATATAGTGGCTCGCGGTGCATTAAAGGAGCTTCAACGCAGCGGAGAAAGTCATGTTTTTATCGACATTACCTCAAAATCTGAGGAATATCTAAAAAATCGCTTTCCGACTATTTACAGTGTCTGCCTAAGTCATGGCATAAATATAGCGCATGACAGAATACCGGTTTGCCCGGTTCAGCATTATATGATGGGTGGAATAGAAACTGATATCGATGGTCGCACAAATATCGAAGGTCTTTTTGCATGCGGCGAAGCCGCGAACACTGGTGTACACGGCGCTAACAGGCTTGCATCAAACTCTATGCTTGAATGCCTTGTTTTTGGAAGGCGTGCGGCACAATATATAAATTCCGCGCAAAAAGAACCTCCGTTAACCACCAAATCCGAAATTGAATCAATCCCGGAGAGATCACAGTCACATCTGGATTATAACGAACTAAAAAAGACGATCAAGCAACAGATGAGTGATTATTGCGGAGCATTGAGAACCTCAGCCGGACTGAAAAATGCATTGAAAAACATAAGCGAAATACTCACAGCGCTGGAGTCTGTATATGATGATAAAAACGAATATCTTGAAACGCTCAACATAGCAATGGTAGCAAAGGCAATAGCTGAAGCAGCGCTCAACCGTCCCAACAGCATTGGCTCACATTATATGGAGGATTAGTACTGCTTCGCCCTGACTTACAGCGTGGCGAAGAGGCTGTGTTTTCAATTTTCAAAGCCATATTGCAATGAAAGGAATGGACTATAACATGAATATTTTGAATTTGGACAAGTTTCTGTTATCTGCCCTAGAAGAGGATATTGGCACAGGTGATGTCACTACAAGCTGTTGCGTACCGAAAGACTCGGTTTCAAAAGGTGTTTTTCGTGCTAAGGAGCCTGGGGTCATTTGCGGCATAAGTGTTGCCAAGCGTATATTCGAATTGCTTGACAGCTCGGTAAAGCTGACTCCTCTGGTAAGCGATGGCGATAGTGTCAGCGCCGGGGAAGAACTCATAGAGATTTCCGGACCATCGCGAAGCATCCTGACCGGAGAGCGCACTGCTCTGAACATAATACAGCATTTATCCGGTGTTGCAACAAGAACGCAAGAAGCGGTTATCGCCGTTTCAGGCACAAGCACAAAAATAGTTGATACACGAAAAACCATGCCCGGCTTTCGTGTCTTGGATAAATACGCAGTCAGATGCGGTGGCGGCTCAAATCACAGATTTAACCTTTCTGATGGTGTTTTGATAAAGGATAATCACATTGCCGCGGCGGGTGGAATTAAAAATGCGCTTTTACTGGCACGAGGCAATTGCCCACAAACCTTGAAAATCGAAGTTGAAACCGAATCCCTCTCGCAAGTTGAAGAAGCACTCGAAGCAGGTGCAGATATTATTATGCTCGACAATATGTCACCGGACACCATGACCGAAGCTGTTAAATTAATTGCCGGACGCGCTCTGACTGAGGCATCCGGCAACATGGGGGAGCGTGATATTAAAGCAATAGCTGAAACTGGCGTGGATTTCATATCCATCGGCGCTCTGACTCACTCCGTCAAAGCTCTTGATATCAGTTTAAAGTTTCTGTAGCAGCTTCTTTCATTGCATCGACATACTCGTCATATGTCATCTTACGGTCGATTATGCCACCGTCCCTAAACTCAATGATCCTGTTAGCAACCGTTTGTATGAGCTGATGATCATGGGTTGTAAAAAGAACATTTCCGCCAAAATCTATAATACCATTATTCAGCGCTGCGACGCTTTCAAGATCAAGATGGTTTGTCGGCTGATCGAGCAAAAGAATGCTCGCGCCGGACAGCATCAGTTTGGAGAGCATGCAGCGCACTTTTTCGCCGCCCGAGAGCACTTTGACCAGCTTGTATACATCGTCGCCGGTAAAGAGCATCCTGCCTAGGAATGTGCGTACATAACTCTCGCGCTTATCCTCTGAGTATTGCCTGATCCAATCAATGACCTCAAGCTCATTGTCGGCAAAATACTCTGTATTGTCTTTCGGAAAATATGCCTGAGTCGTCGAAACTCCCCATTTTATTTCACCCTCGTCAGGTTCCATCTCTCCGGCAAGTATTTTGAACATAGCTGTAATTGCATTCTCATTTTCACCTATGAATGCGATTTTGTCATCGCGCCCCATTATGAAACTTACTTTATCAAGCACTTTTACACCATCGATGGTTTTAGAAACATCCGTCACAAACAACCTGTCTTTGCCCGGCTCGCGATCCATTTTAAATCCGACCCAAGGATACCTGCGTGAAGAAGCCGGCATATCTTCAAGCTTGATTTTCTCAATGAGTTTCTTGCGTGAGGTTGCTTGCCGTGATTTGGATTTATTTGCGGAAAATCGACGAACAAATTCCTCAAGCTCACGGATTTTATCCTCGTTTTTCTTGTTCTTTTCTTTAATCAATTTCTGAATAAGCTGGCTCGAATCATACCAGAAATCATAGTTACCAACATACATCTTTATCTTACTAAAATCGATATCTACCATGTGTGTACAAACAGTATTGAGAAAATATCGATCATGGGCGACTACAATAACAGTACCCTCATAGTCCATTAGAAAATCCTCAAGCCATACGACGGATGCAACGTCAAGATTGTTCGTCGGCTCGTCCATCAAAATGATATCGGGTGATCCGAAAAGCGCCTGAGCCAGCAACACCTTAACTTTTTGGCGCGGCTCCATTTCGCTCATAATTGTTTCATGCTTTTCTGTTTGTAGCCCAAGACCTTGCAAAAGCTGTGATGCGTTTGACTCAGCTTCCCAGCCTCCCAGCTCAGCATATTCTTCCTCCAATTCAGCTGCACGAATCCCATCCTCGTCAGAAAAATCCTCCTTGAGGTATAGCTCATCTTTTTCTTTTCCGCATTCAAAAAGACGCTTATTCCCCATTATCACCGTCTCAATAACGGTATGCTCATCATACATATTCTGATCTTGTTTGAGAACCGACATCCTGACATCAGGTTTGATCTCAACACTACCGGAGGAATAATCTATTTCACCGGCAAGTATTTTAAGTAAGGTTGATTTTCCCGAACCATTTGCACCAATAACACCGTAGCAATTCCCGGCTGTAAACTGAAGATCGACTTGGGAAAACAAGGTTGTGCCGCCAAAGGACATACTTAGATTATTAACAGTAATCATTTATATAACTCCACTTCGTTGGTTTTTCTCACATTATATAATATTAACATTTTTATTAAATTAATGCAAATTTTGGTTAAACTAACAAAAATACCCAAACCACAAAATTAATATTGATTATCAAGCGTCGCCATAATAAAATATATGAAGTTTTTGGACTGGGGAATGTGTAATTGTTTGATACGACATATATAGATAACTATAAAGAATATTTGACCGACGTGCGAGGTGCATCTGTGAATACTGTCTCTGCATACATACGTGATATCACACAGTTTGCAGATTACCTTCACGCAGGAGGAAAACACAACTTCACCGAGGTAACGGAAATTGAGGTGCGTCGATTCGTTTCAATGCTTTCCGCAAAAGGTCGCTCTCCTGCTACGGTTTCTCGTTGCTTGGCGTCTTTAAAAGCATTTTACGCTCGAATGACAGAGGCAGGTTTTGTAATTGGCAATCCAACCGAAGGGATAACATCAGCTTCAGCACAAAAAAAGGAACCTCGGATTTTAACTGGTGATGAAATCATAAGTTTACTCGAGCAGCCAGATACCTCCGGTCCTAAAGGCTGCCGTGACAAGGCGATGCTTGAAACACTCTATGCTACCGGGATCAAAGTCAGTGAGTTAACTTCGCTGGACCTATCAGATGTCAACCTCGAAACCGCTCTGATCACATGCCGCAATGGAAAGGTCAGGACGATACCTATTTACGAAACAGCGGTCAATGCTCTCAGGGACTATTTTGAGCGTTCACGTCCATTGTTTGCGCACCGGGGAGAAAAGGCCCTTTTCGTTAACACTGCCGGTTCAAGAATGTCTCGCCAGGGTTTCTGGAAGGTATTAAAAGGCTATACTGAAACATCCATAATCAGCGAGGACATATCTCCGCAAATGATGCGCCACTCTTTCGCAGCACATCTTCTCGAAAATGGAGTTGACCTGCATTCGCTTCAGGAAATGCTTGGTCATGCTGATATCTCATCAACCCAAGTCTATGCGCGAATAGTCAAGAGCAAACTAAAGGATGTATATAACAAAGCTCACCCTAGAGCTTAATTGTGCAGCTCACTTCCGGATTATTCCTCTACGATTAACTTCCTTACCTTCTCAAAAAGCCTTGGGTTTACCAGAGCATCAAGTTGGATGCCTGTATCCAAATACTTTGTTTCCGTAACCGCCCCCTCTGAGTGAATTGTTTCCAATAATCCTGCCTTATCATACGGAATCATGAGAGTCACTTTCTTTTTCATGAAAGAAAGGCTCTCTTCAATTTTTTTCAGCAGCAAATCGGTTCCCTGCCCTGTTTTTGCTGAAATTTCAATAATATTCTCACCATGCGGTCTAGCCTCTGATGTAGTAATGTCACATTTATTAAAAGCCTCCAACCTAGGGGTCCCCGCAGCTCCGAGTTCCATTATTAAGTCATCGACTACACGCGCCTGCTCCTCCCATTCAGGGCTTGAAGCATCAATTACATGTATGAGCAAATCCGCATATTTTAATTCTTCAAGGGTTGCTTTAAATGCATCCACAAGATGATGCGGCAGTTTCCTGATAAACCCAACTGTATCAGAGATCAAAACTTCTTGTATTTCACTGATCGCAAGTCTTCGGGTTGTTGTATCAAGTGTGTCAAAAAGCCGATTTTCTGCCTGTATCCCCGCGCCTGTCAAATTATTGAGCAAAGTGGATTTTCCTGCGTTTGTGTACCCGACGAGTGCTACGACCGGGATATTATTTTTCGCTCTTAGTCGCCGCTGTGTGTCGCGTGTCTTTATAACTTCTCGCAGTTCATCCTCCAGTTTCGTTATTTTTCGCCTTATATGCCGCCTATCACTTTCTAGTTGAGTCTCACCGGGACCGCGTGTACCGATTGGCGCACTTGTGCCTGTTTGACTGACGAGATGCTTCCACATGCCGGTAAGCCGCGGGAGAAGATATTTATATTGCGCAAGTTCGACTTGAAGTCTGCCTTCCTTCGTCCGAGCTCTCCCTGCAAAAATGTCCAATATAAGCGAAGAACGGTCGATTACATGCATATCAAGTTCCTCGGTGAGCGCCCTCATCTGTGAAGGGGACAACTCGTTGTCAAACACAGCAAGGGTACACTCATGCTTCTTTGCAATGTCCTTTAGTTCCTTGACTTTACCTTCGCCGATAAAGGTGCGTGGCTCGGGTGTCTTTCGATTCTGCATGATTCTTGCAAGACAAACTCCACCCGCAGTTTCAAGCAAAGCCTCAAGCTCATCAAGACTTTCATCAGTAGAACGATCGCGAGGATTCATACTATCTGCGGCAAGTCCCGCAATTACAGCTTTCTCCTGATCTTTTGTTCTTAATAATTCTTCCAATAAAATTACCTCATCTATCAAAAAAATAACCCGCGCTCAAGAGCGCGGGTTCAGGATGTCTTGGGTTTTCACCTTGGTTCATCCAAAGATTACTGTTTCAGACCGAACTTTCTGTTGAACTTATCAACGCGTCCGCTGGTATCTACCAGTTTCTGTTTGCCTGTATAAAAAGGGTGACACTTGGAGCAGATTTCAACTTTGATATCCTTTCTCGTGCTTCCCGTCTCAATAATCTCACCGCATGCGCATTTGATCGTCGTCTGTTGATAATTTGGGTGGATCCCTTCCTTCATCATGTTCACCTCTTTCCTTAGCTTCTAACGTGCAGGGAGAATTCTACCACAAGTAAATAACAAATGCAATAGTTTTTTATGTCACTTGCAGTTGAAGATCATCTCGGTCTCTGCCAATGCAGTGACATGCTACCCAGTGACCGGGAGCGACTTCTGTAAGTGGCGGAGTGCCCTTGTCGCAAGCTTCTGACCTGTAGTAATTACAGCGCGGTGCAAAACGACACTCATCAGGCGGATCTATC
>Ga0123352_10002960_pt1 | contig 24174 bp, 19 predicted proteins | sample TergutLab28metaG_FD_89700 | JGI IMG/M metagenome (GOLD analysis project Ga0123352, IMG submission 89700) | Labiotermes labralis P1 segment gut microbial communities from Petit-Saut dam, French Guiana - Lab288 P1 | ecosystem: Host-associated > Arthropoda: Insects > Digestive system > Gut ...
CAGCTCACAAATTCTATGGTATCATTCTTTGATCTATTAAATTGTGGGTCAATAACCTGCAGCACATGGGGTGCAAGTATATACTATAAAAATTACATGATAATTTTGCAGTCAGGCACACCATTTTTTGTTATTTGTCCACATACAACCTGCAAAATAGCCCAAAAAATGGGTGTGGCCCTTTGCCATGAAAATGCTGAATGTGCATGTAGTACTACTAATAATAATAATAAAATTGCTTGTTCAAAAGGAGGAGGAGGAGAAGGGGAAGGAGGAGGAGGAGAACAACAACAACACTTTTAACACATACTTACTTCCCAATTATTGAACAGTTTGGGATAACAAATGTAATAGCTGCTTGCCTTAAATTAATGGGACCACCCCTTTCCCACAGCAAGATAAATGCAAACAATGAAGTATGTCTTTGCAACTTCTACAAAACATAAATCACCCTAAACAGAAATTAATCTGTTAAAGAATTCACATTTTCTCACATCCTGACCTCACCAAAATCCACTTACAGCACAGCACTGGTAAGACTACCTCATCAACATGTCCAAAGATTTTTTCAGAGTAAATATACATGTACAGTATCCTCAAAGACACAGCTACAACATAAATAAGGTTCCTTTTATATTTTGGTTACTATACCCAGTAAAAACAGCCCATGGTGCCTCTGGGATAGAAGGCTTGGTAGGTTGCTGAGTCATTCTGGACTTTAATAACAAAGAGAAAAATTCCACTGCTACTACTAGGATTTTAAGCCTTGCCATCCAGTCTGTGGTGAGTTCCATTATGAACCTACCACAATTATAATGTCACACCACTTTCACAGAGACATTCTAAAGAAACATGTGCCATACAAAAGGTAAAAGTAAAGATATCCCAGTGCATCAGCACAAGCCTTGAGGTGAACTTCCACACACTTAGGCATCAGCAAAATATAAAGATATGCAGTCACCTTCATCAGCATTAAGCTCCACTGCACCAGAACAGTATGGAAGCCATACATGGTCTGTGTGTCACAGACTGACATTCACAAAGGATCCATGCTGTATAAAATTAAATATCTCACAAAAAGAGGTCCCCATAACAGAAAAACAAATAAACACTGTTAAATTAATAATACAGCAAAATACCACCAAGCACAACTAAGAATGTTTATTGTACACATACACACACATCTATATATGTATAATAAATGTGCTTACAACGTATTTCAGCAGACATGGCTATCATCAGGTAATACATAATACCAAAAAAATACTGAGAAGAATTACTGCACTGTGAGTTGCTTGATTAAATGAGACCACATTGCACAATGAAGATGTGATATTAAGCAGCTGACACCTCCATTGTAAAATGAGATCTCATTTAAATTCAAACAACTTTTAGCTCAGTAATTCTTCTTAGTATTTTGCAGTATTTCATATTACTTGACGATGGCTGATTTCAGCCACAACTTGTAAGCAGATTTCTCATACATGCAATAAGCATTCTTAGTTGGGACCGACGGCATTTATTCTCCATTACTGCTCATTATCACAATGGTATGAATGAAGTTGCAGATTGTTTAATTAAACTATATGTTACCTAATACTTAGTGAAGTGAAACCTGTCACTGCCAGTCAAACAGAACACTGTTTGTCAACAGAGAAAGGAAAGTTCAGTCACCAGGCACTGAGAGGCAGTGCACCAGTTACCAAGTAAGTGTCTGGATTTTTTACACTCTCCATTTGCACAGCTATAACGGACAACAGGACAGTACACTGTCTGAGTGGTTCAATAATACAGAGCAATGGCACAACTTTACACAACAAATTGAAAAAATGTTCTGTACATGGTGACCACAAAGCAAGACCACTTTCAGGAACCTACTTAAAATGCATTTCCAGTATTGGTGTTAAGTAGTTTACAATTTACGTTTCAGAGCTAACAATCTAGTCTGAACAAAGTCTGAAGAACTATGGTAACAGTGAGTCCATTCTCAGAGATATTCCAGACAAAAATTAAACAAAAAGGAAATAATAAATATTCAGGCAAACTATTATCATTGTTAAATTCATGGCTTGTGTGTGTGCATCTGTTAGATTACACATTCCAGGATCAAAATTATGTAAAAAGAAAACAATCAGACACACCATTTTACTTTAAATCCTTGATTTCATGTACATTTATACATATTAAAAAGTATAAACTTATTATAAGTAATATGATATTTGTTTTCACTCTAATGTACTTCAGTCTTGAGAAATGATCCAGTGAAAAAAAGTTTATGACTAACCAAAATTCTATTTTCAACAAATCTCAGAACTGTACATTTTTTATGGCTCAGACATAACAATTTGTAATTTTCATACACCACTATTAGCCTTAAAGTAACAGGACAAGAAGATATAAATTTAGAAATAAGAAAAAGAAAATTTAGATGGATTGGTCACACATTAAGAAAAGAGGATGGAGAGATACCAAAGGCGGCCCTACTTTGGAACCCCCAGTGAAATAGGAAGAGAGGAAGACCGAAAAACAGCTGGAGAAGATCGATAATTAAGGAAGCGGGTAGAAGCTGGAATGAACTAAGATTCTTAGCAGCCGATAGACAGAAGTGGAAATGACTCATAGACAACCTATGTTCCTAAAAGAAATGATGGACTCAGTTATTATTATTATTACTATTAGCCTTATATTATATAATTCATACAGATGTTGTAAATGAGCAATCCTCAACAGACCTGGTTCAAGTCCAGGCTTTCGAACTGTGCACAAGAGTAACATGAAAACCATGTACACTGCAAATGAGAGTCCAGCTCTCCCAGGCCATGGCCCATTCCAAAAGGAAGTGACCAGCACCTGACAAGACAAGTTGAAGGACATGGCTTGAATTGGGACACCTAGTTCACAAATGTCATACTTTGAGAATGGACAATGAACAGAAGGAAGTCATTAAGGAGGAATGATCCAACACTTCCGGAAGAAACTTAGCTTGACAATTTGAGTTCCCTATATTTCATCAATAGGAGTGTTCAAAAAAACATCCATTTCCAAACTGCATGCCTTTGCTATGCTGAATCATCAGCCTAGCAATACAAAACCCTCATACACACAGCTTAAGAAAGTAACTACTGAAACTTACAGAAAATGGGCTGCTCCCAGTTACAGCAGCAACAAGTTAGATTTGTAAATTATCAGCATAAGTTTGTATCATGAGGAGTTAAGATACTTGCTTAAAAGTGCTAGGAGATACAATGCATACTGTTAACTACTCTGTGAGTGTTATATATGAAATTTATACACCAAAAATTAAACAGAGGCAGGAATAACTTCCACATTACACCTGTTATGTCAAGTTTCAGGTTCACAAAAACAATTATTAACAAATGGACTGAATATGGATATAGTGAAAGATACAACAGTCGATTCTGTATTTGTGTAATTATTAAAATTAACATAAAAATATCCCAATTGTTAAACATACCCACATCCCACAAGAGTCAAAGCTATGAAACAAGCTAGAAACAAGTAATACTGAGACATCTGGAAGGAAGAAAGATGGACACAGCGTGTTTCAGTTTCAGGAAGCTATCCTCAGCGTCTACAGCACATTAATTACAACAAAACCTTACAATATTCTGGTGCATTCAATTATAAAAAAACAAAATTGTTTTACAAGTCTGCATTTGTATTAACAAGTAGCGATTAACACAAAACTACTGAAATGATTTTCTCATGCCCGTCTGGTTCCAGGGTAGTTGTCTACTCCTACTAATACTACTCCTGCTGCTGCTGCTACTACTACTACTACTACTACTACTACTACCACCACCACCACTACTGATATTTTTACATGACCTGTTTATTATTCACACAGACTGACCTTGCATTCTTGTGAATTCTATTTTGGGTTCTTCTGTAAATAAAAAGTGTAAAAACAGGGCAAGTTAAGATCGGAATGCAAGTAGAACATTTAATGAGATTCAAAAAATTAAAGGATTATTATTATTATTATTATACGGTGGTGGTGGTGGTGGTGATGATGATGATAAAAGGTAGGTAAACAACAAAATAGTACCAGACAACTACTTTTTGATACAAGAACAGACATTTTACAATAATTTTAGCTTCTTTTATAATTAAATGCCCATGAACATTCCCAAGCTCTCATTACAATTAAAGGCGTACACACAATGAGCATGGCTTGCGCATGCTGGAGCACATATGTCCGAACAGTCAAAGTCTAATAAAAGGTTAAAGCCAGTGTATGAAAATCACGCATTATCTTAGACGTGTTTCACTGTAAATATGCTGTGTAAATTATTATAGAGGAACCAGGTAAATTTCATGCAATGCTGGCATCAATGGCTGCTGTGTCATTCACGTTTCTTGTCTGTGCCAACAGACAGTGGACGGATTACAAGGAATCTTCCTGTTACCAGGCACAGTATTGGGAAGAACTAAAGGGGGTCTGAAGATAGAAATATCATGTTCTCCTGATACATTGGTATATTTCTGACAGACAGCATAATATCACATCATAGAAAACAATAATCCTCATGGCCACAAGTGTGAGAATCTCAAACCCCACCAGAACAATCAAATATCTTATTTAATTGTAATGTCCTCATTCCTCATGAAAGATCTATCAGTGTCTTATTCTTTCTTTTTAGCCTTCACCATACTGGAGGGGGTATTTAAATTTTAGTGCATGATGTATGATAAACATAGTATTATTTGAACAGAATACATAAGATCATGAAGTCAATGGTATTATGTGGAAAATAACACAGAGATTATGCACCATGTCTTAAAAATGCAGTGAATTCCCTTGCTGCCTAAGTATATAAAATGAATTTCTAGAGATGTTCTGCTATGTGTGTTCACATATGCCAACAAAGCTCTTCAAATGTTGATGTTTCACATGCAGATTATACACTGTCATATGAGACAGGAAAATGATCACTGATGTTGAGTAAATCATGTCTTGAATGTGACGACCATGGCCGATTTGAAAATGTCATCTCAACACTCACCTAGATAACACGAGGAAAACCATGAGAAACATACCCATACTTACTAACCTAGTTGAGATTTTGCCACATTCCTCCTAAATACGAGTACACAGCATTACCACTGTGCCAACCTACTCAGCATTATCATTATCACTAGCAGTTTTATGACATATAACAACACAGTTTATGAATACAACATTTTATTAGTATTTTAGATTGCTTGCTATAAAATTACATACAAAGCACCTACCTGCACATAGGATGGAATACAAAACACACTTTTTCTTGTGCTATACTAAAGGTCATAATTACAATATTTACTCTAAATCAGATATTGCAGAGTATGGAGAATATTAAAAATGTGCAACAAATACTCTTGCCTTGAGCACGCATCTGAACTATCATAAAAATTCCATACAAATTGTTAAGCCATTACTTCACCATTCACCCAACTCTACACAGACTATATACTTCAACCTGAACACACTCACAGTTCCTCATGCACACAGACTTCACCCATGTTCTACTGTGTAGTCAGTAAAGTAACTAGGCTATATGTCAAACAACCAAAAGATATCATGATTCAACTGTTGGCAGAAGCAAGAGATTTTTTTCTTCTCCAGCTCTGTGATCCATGCAGCCCCCTATTTGATTGGTACTGAGGGTTCTTTCCCAGAATAGAGAATGTAGCTAACCACTCACCTTGATCTAACGCCAAGGTTAAGAATCAGTTAAGTGGTACCTCCATTCTCCCATATCCTTTCATGAAAAGCATATGTACAACTTTACTTTATATCACAAACACAAATATTACACTCACAATATAAGGAACCAGTCTCCATTGAAGCACCATCATTAACAACAATAATATGCACAACTGAAGAATCATCCTTAACAACAACAATATGCACAAGTATTCAAGTAATCTTCTTGAAAAAAAATCAAATTGGGCTCTTTTCAACAAAGTACTTAACTAGATGTATACTGGAAAAAATCATACATTTATGTGACGGTAATTTGTACTACTCCAAATACTGTAAAAGAAATCAGAACTTTACATATGAGGGGTCATGCAAGTCTTAAAATACTACAGAATGTTGTCCATGCTACAGGATTCTATTCGCTCCTTTTATCTACACAAGTCACATTAATTGTTAAATTTCAAGCCACTTACATTCGAAGCATAAGCTCACAATAAATAAAATAATCGGCAGAAACATACGACACATCGACAGTAGCCCATCTCTGTTAGTAAAAAATAAAACTAAACACATTTCCGGAGACCTAAACAGAAATGTTATCAGATTACACAAATCTACTACATCTATCGGGTACTTCGGATTCCTGGGCGTGCCAAATAAGTGACTATATATTTAATGGTGAAGTAAGACGCGTCTCTAAGTGGCAGTAATCTATGTGAATTACATAATTGGATTATCTCTAGTCTGCTCGTAATGTTATCAAATGTCACAGGCATTAAATATGTAATAGGAAATAATACACATGCAATACATGTGTCACAAGCTAAACTATAACTCTATCAAACGAGACGCCAACGTGTGATGATCTTTAACTTTAGCAAAAAAATGGTATACTGTAGTCTATCTTCAACCTTTAATGAAAACAGTAGCGCATAAAACATGCTCCACCTTCCCGAAAGGATGGACTATAAGTAATCCACACTTAATGATTATCCATGCTCTTATTTTAACATCAGGTGTATTTTTAGCTGTCAAAAGCGCGAAAAAAGTGAATAAGCGACAAATGCTCCACCAGACTGAAACAAGAACCACGTTGTATCAGGTTTCTTAAATTAATGTACAAAGGCAGCATGACGCTTGTAGACATATTTACACAAAAGAAAATTATGCGTATTAACTGTTGCAAGCATACGAACCCAATACTTTTATTCTGATCGAGTTTTCTGAATATCCCGCGGTTGTTTATGCAACAGATACGAGCCGTGTGCATCAATGGGAAACATGGCGGCACCAGTGAAGATCTGTGCCAGTGAACGTTGAACGCCGTGATTGGTAGAAGGGACCGTAGGAACCAACAGTACATTTTATGTACAGAACTGGTTGTTTTATGTGCCATAAAATTGCATGTTTATGATTTGTGAAACAATCTAAATGTATTTACATAACATTATGTCACTACCTATACAGCTACACACATATCCAGGAAAATAAGTTGGCAGCCCTGAGCTTTGGTACTTCATATGAAAATTGCTTGAAATTTGTAATAGTGCCTCGTTGCACAGCTCACGAGTATACGCGCAAGAAAGTGAACCTCTGTCATTTCCGAAAATAATCCTGAAGTAGTTCGTAACGTTTCAGCCCTCTACACTAAGTGCTGCATAAATACAATGAAATAAGCCATGCGTGTTCAGCACTTCCATATGTTATTCCTGCTGGGTTTGAATTGCGTTTTGAATTTTAACTTCCAACCCATGATCTTTAGTATCATGTATTTGAAAGGTCTGGTACTTCGACTGTACCACCGACACTGAGGGGCACATTTCCTTGTTAGGGTTCATTTTACTTACAATGTTCAATGTGTTAATATGCACCTACTTAAAGCTCCCAATCGTTTGTCATCAAACCCCTTCACTGTGCTCTCAGCTTCTCCGTTGACAGGACTAGATACACAAATATGACGTGTAGTCTGTCAGTTCAACAATCAATACTGATAGAAGTATAAAAGGACACAATGTCACGATGCACTCATGCGTATTTCACATTCAGGTTGTCAAATGCTTTCAAGAGCAAATTCAGTTTAATCTAACAACGATTACACACATTGTTGCAGGTACTGTAACATTTCAAACTGCCTTGTACTAAATCACTTTGTTTCAACATATGCGTTTCAACGCTTATATCTATATCATGTTTAGCGTTGACGTTGTACAGGTGTACTGTGTTTACATACAAATGTCAATAGTTCTTCTGTTAGTGTATAGGTAAACAAAGTGCACCTGCAGCAAGTTCTAAATAACGTCGACCCTGACGGCAACAAAGTGAAATACTTTAAAGCAGGTGTTACTGATTTCGGACATCATTCGTAGCCACATGTTATGTACAAAATTAAGCACATGCGAATTATTCTTTCTAATTACTCATTTTTCAACAAACAGAACTTGTTAGTGTGAACTGAATTTGCCTAGTTTTGATTGAGGGTATTTTCAAACTGTCAACTTACATGATTAACCAGCACTGGACATTTTCTGTACTGATGAGATTATACGGGAAATTTTATATTCGGGTGGTGGACAAAATATCGCATGTCTATATACTCTCACTGGTTGTACGTCATTTGTTGCGCAGGTGCAGGAGGTTTGCAGATACGAGATGGGATTGTGTTGCTGGAATACGAATACGAATTTTCGCACTTAAGTGTACAGTGTTAGCATATATGTATATACGAGAATATGTATAATGACGTAGAAAAGTAATAATGTAAAAGGCGCTATATTTTGCCGAATATTTTAAATTTACAGATGGTTTTACCTAACCTTTTTTTATCACGTACGTTGCAATGGCAAACATGTATGATGAAGTTGACGTATATGAAGACCAGTATTCAGGTTGTATGAACCCACTAGGTGAAGATAACTGTCTGGTTGAAGAGGAAGCACGATCTTCTGTGCCTCTGTTGCGTAGCAGCGATGAACCTCCCACGTTTTGTGTCAGATGTCGTTCCATGTCGAACTCCTGCAGGTACATGAATCATGAGGACGAGTTACGGAACCCCGTAGGACTGACAGAATGGGGTGGCAGGAATATGTTTTCCCATGAATGTAATGGGCATCATGACGCAGTGCTCAACAGCTCACTATCCCCACAATACCTGATCACCTCCACGGATGGAGCAGATACACCACTGCTTACTGATGGAGTAAGTATTCTGCAGAGATTTGGTGATAGATGAATATATGGGTAGACTGATGGATAAATAGACAAATAGGCACAGCTGCAGTCCATAGACCAAAAGGGTGTGGGACAGGTTAGAGTAATACAATATAAGCATGGAAAATATAAGAAGCCACATCGTGTAACATGCCAACTAAGTGATATACTTACAACGCATATATACATATGTATGTAACACAGTTCTATGTGCAAAGCGTAGACCCAGACACCTAATTTTTGTCAGTTATTTCCTAGTAATATGAATTTTTCACTAGAGTTATAAGTAACTTATTCTTGTCTTGGATTGTTAACTGTTAGTGGAAAAAGATGCTGTCTTGAAGGGATGCTTGTTATGTAATACAACACACACACACACGTACATTTCACAAATCCAACACCTGTCAACTTATAGTTGAATATGAAACAGGTCAAAATCAAAATTCACACAAGCATGAATGACACAACAAATATAACAGACATGATAAAAGAATAAAAGAATGCAGTACAATACAATTTACATAGGTAAAACAGTAACAATGCATAAATAATAAATACAGAGATAGTTAAGATACAAGTAACATATACAAGTAATGTAACCAACAATTAGAAAATACATGCCATGTGAAAAAATTAAAAGAATAACAAGGATAGAAATATCGGTCAATCGTCCAAATAACAGACACCAAGATGCTTTAAAATGTTACAGAGCAGCACATAATAATGGCTAGGAACTATCACTTATTATTATTGTTGTTGGTGACATAAATGATGTTGAAGAGGGAAGGTGATATGACTGATGGATAGAAAAGCATGAGCAATAAGATTCTCTCTTAATGCTATCTTAAATTTTGGTTTCTTCTGTGTTAATTCCAACGTATAGGGCAGCAGACTATTCAAGATTCACAGTGGGTCAATGCAACTGGTGTTTAGCCCTTGTATTCATCCCATGCGCAACAGAGTTAGTCTGAAAATTATCAGAATTATTGACATGAAACATCATCAATGAAAATATATATTAACATGTTACAGGTAGTAGATCAAGTTTTTTGTATAAACCTCTGTAAGAACTTCTGGAACTTATTCCCATCATTATTCTTATCATCCTTTTTTGGAGTATAAATACTTCATTTGTATTGGTTGAATTTCCCCAGGAAATAATACCATGTTTAATTAGTGAGTGAAAGTAGAAATAATAAGCAGTCCTAATAGCATCACTGCCTAATACATGGGATAATCTTCTTAAAACAAAGCAAGCATTGCCCAATTTATGAAGTAGAAAATCTATGTGTGGCTTCCACATAAGGCATTTATCAAGATTCAAACTGAGAAATTTAGAGTATCCAACTCAGTAAGAGATTGGTCAGCATAAACTAAATTTAGAGGATAATGTGGGAAATTGGTAGGAGTGAATCTTACATTATTTGTTTTCTCTATATTTAATGTCAACTGATAAGCCTGGAACCATTTAGAGATGTGTAGCAATACAAGGTTAAACACTGTCATAAAATCATCATAGTTAGTATGTGAGACAAGGATGCTGGTGTCATAAGCAAACATTATCACTTTAGCAAGTGAATCAATTTGCAAGGGAAAATCATTAAGGTATATGTTAAAAGGAAGAAGACCCAGAACTGAGCCCTGAGTAACCACATGTTCATCATTCTCTCAACTAGAACAAAAATTCTGTGTTTTTGAAGATTTTAGTTCAACCCTCTGTTTCCTATTATATAAACATGATTTAGACCAATCTAAAATTTCTCCCTGTGTACCATAATAGTTCAGTTTAAACAGTAAAAGGGCATGATTCACATACAGTGAAATGCCTTAACCAAGTCACAGAACATACCAGAAACATGCATTTTCTTGTTCCATGCTTTAAAAGTAGAATTTGTAAGCTTATATGAAGCATTATCAGTTGAGTAGCCATTTCAGAATCCATATTGTTTGAGGAACCAGTGTGTGATAACTTGAATATGTTAATTTGTTTTTTGAAACACAAGTATTTCAAATAATTTAGTGAACCCTGTGAGAAGAGAAATCAGTCTATAGTTAGCTAATTGAGATTTATCACTCTTTTTAAATAAAGAGGTAACTAAAGTGCTCCAGGAATATACATTGTGATGATGATTGTTTAAAGATGTATGTCAAAGGTTTACTAATATGCTGACTACATAACTATATTATTTTATTTGATAAACTGATATGCAGATGAATTTTTAGACTTCAGTGATTGGTATTAGTACCATTTTTGGAAAGCCCTTGGGAAAAGAGGTCTGTGAGAATGACATAACTGAACTGATATCTATATAATCTAATTTCATTTTATCAGTTAAAGTTAAAAAGTGCTTATCAAACATTTCAGCTGCTTCATCTAGGCAGATTATAGTATTATTACTGTTAAATTGTTTTTCATTTTCCCAGATTCCTTCTTAATAATTTTTGACAAGGAATTAGATGCATTCTCCAAGGTAGTTATTAAATTATTATATTTTTTTTTTAGCTTCTCCAGTTACTAATTGTATCCCATTATAGTAAACTCCTTTTTGCAAGATTGCTTCTGGTCTGTGAAGATCATGTAAGTGTCATGTCTTTACTATATGACCCCTTTATGTGATTGGTAGATTGAATGGAAAGAGACCTGGTTGCTTCACCATGACGAAGCTTCTGACACATGGCGAAGATCGTCACAAAAATCAAAACACCGTGCTTCAACAGCTATCCTACAGCCTTGATCTCTCTGCAGCAGAACTTTTCTTGTTCCCAGAATTACAATTAGTTCAAAATGATGTTGATTTGTATCATTGGATAAAATACAAAAGGAACAGCTAGTGTAGCAAATGTGTATTTATTCAGACATGTATACAGAGTGCTGTGAAAAATGGAAATGTTGGAATCATTGAATGCAAACCCATGTACAAAAGCATGCCTAGAAATTCATTTCATATACACCCATCCTGTGTTTACACCCTAATTGTGTTCCTGAAAAAGTAGGCATAAATCAAAAATTATATTCCCATCAGAAAAGTGGGGTTAACATAATAGAACACAGCGAGTCACAGGGTGTTAAACTGAAAATGAGAGAGTGAAAAATTAAGAAGTGGTGTAAATTGGCAAGGGGCATTAGAGAAAAAAAGAATATGGAACAAACGGGCATGAAACAAGGGCTGGTTGTGTTTAGGAAACAAAAAAATTTTCTGCATTTTTAAGACATACTGCATATTCTGTTTTACTTTCCACAAAATGCCATTTATTTCAAATTTTTTATCTCTTTCTGCTCAAGTAATATGTTGTGTGATTTCTGGCTTCTGCTGCTATGTAGGTGATGTCTGCAGTCTTCTGGGATGTTGTGCAGCATAGAGTGGTAATACCTGACTGACATTTCGGGACAACCTATTGGTCCCATTGTCAAGAATCCTTGATGGTGGGACTGATACATTGTCCGAAACATCGGTAAGGAATTACCACTCTACACTGTGTAATATCCCAGAAGGGCGCAGATCTGAAGTATATATTTTTTCCTAAACCATCCCCTAAAATTTAAATCTCAAACCCTTTTGTCTAAAGGTGAATGCAGGAGGGGACTATTTTGAAAGGCTAATGTTTAATAAAATTTATCTGGAATATATTTTATTTTATTTCATGAATCTGGCAAGTTTCTGAAAAGACCTCACATGCTTGTACGTGGATGATACTGTGATGTTTGACAATTTTTCATCTGTCCTCAATTGCAGGAGAGATTCTGCAATGTGAGAGTGAACAGCTCCAGTATCAGCAATGATGAGCTTGACCATTGCCATTTGTCAGCAGCACCATTACAGGGCAGCCCTACTGCATGGCAGCAACTTGTTGCAGCTACACTCTTGTGCCTTCTCTTCATGGTGTGTGACATATAGATGAATTCTCTAGATCGATCTCCTGCTAAGCAGGTTGTGGATGGAACAAGTCAGGGTAGATCTCATTCAGACAGTACCCAGGAATACACCGTAGTTAAAAAAAAAAAATTTACGAGAACAAAATACACTACATTAGACCTAATCACATATAATTATTTTATTATTAATATTACTTATAGAGTGTATCTAGAAATAGCTAAAATTATTTTTCACCCAAAATACATTCAGTAAGTTACTGTATGTGTAAATTATGCATACTTTCTGGCAATACACTGCCCATATATAAAACTATTTACATATACAAACACAGATCTGCACAGTTTATGATCACATAATTAAGGTCTGTTAGCCTTTTCTTAACAACATAAATTTGTCATTGGAGGAGAAAGGAATTTTTTTAAATGATTGTAATGTGGCTGTGCTGTGGAGCATGTGTGTCATTTGTCACTGTTGTGGGTGTGAATAGTGAAACATCCCAATATAATGTTGTTCTTAGCTTGCAGCACAACTGTTGGAGCCAGTGCTCCCAGAAAATAAATTCTGGTTATATATGTTAGAGGTTAAATTTGGAAATAGCTGTTGTGTACACCATGAAAGAAGTTATACAAAACATGAAGTACAGCTGAACCCAGCTATAACTGACTTTGGCTAGTGTGACACCTTGGCTATAATGTCATACATTCAGTGGCACCAACCAGTTTCCCATTAGGCATGTGTTTTTCTACTGTGCTCAGTACATCACACATAAGAGCATGTACCTCAGATATAGCAACATTGCCAGTCATTGGTTCCAATATAATTTTCCAAGAAGTAGGCTGTTCTGAGAATTCAACCATCTTGTCCTTGAGAAGCTAAACTGTCTTCCTCTTGCACATAGCTATATAGATCCCAGACTTGGACGTGACAATAGTAATGGTGATTCACCTTGTGCTTGAAGTTTCCCTGTACTTTTTGAATATTGCAATTAACAGGAGACTTGGTAGAGTTCACCAAAAGGATCTTGGCATCGAAGTAAAAGTTAAAGTGATTAGAGAAATAGAAAATGGATAAAAATGAAACTGCCTTGTTTTGGGAATTTGTTCTTGTACATTCAACATCCAAACAATTTAAAAAATGGAACCAAAATAATTAGTGACTTTTAACAGAACAAATCAAGAATAATGTGATTTTGAAAGCCTGAATGAAGTGATGTCAGTGAGGCACTGCTTAAGTGGTTTAAGCAGGAGAGAAGCAACTATGTCCAGGGAACAGGCCTTTTCACGTGATAACCTTTATTCTTCATAAGTTTTAATTTTAAGTTAATGTACTGTGTAGTATGGAAATTTATCATTATAGAAGAGTAAGTTTTATTTCTTTTGTAGTTTAAATTTCAAATAGATCATAATGTTAACATTAAGTAATATGCTTGCAGGCCTGTATTTTGTCTTGAAATATTTTTCCTTCACTTTTAGCATATGCTTCACATAGAGTGGCACTCGTTTATAACAACACAATTTGTTCAATTCCTTGGATGATGTTATAACCAGGTTGGACTTGTTTAATTTTTCGTACATTGTCGGTATTTTTTGCTCTGCCAATTAGGAACAGTGGAAGACAGGCACACAAATGTTGTGATACACAAGGATTTCTTAATGTGCTGTAGTGGGATGTAAATTCAGTTCCAGTACATTAATCTCATATACTGTCATTACCAGTTGTGTGGTACAGTAATTGAAGAAATGATAATTGCAGTATGGGCACATAGCACTGTACTGTTCCTCCTCTATCTCCTTCTCCCCTCTCCTCCTCTACCACCACCACCACCCCCTCCACACCTCATCCACCACCCATCCCTTCCTCCTCCTCCCCCTCCTCCTCCGCCTAATCAACTAGGTGGTTCAACACTACTTGTGTTTGGTCAGTATGTATGAGTGCTCTTCGTCTTCAGCCTCCAGGCATTGCTGGATAATGACCAGTTTCTTTCTTAGCATTTTGATCACCATTATGTGACATTTATTTCTTTAACCTTCCCAACTGGAAGAGCATCCTGAAAGAACTGAAGAATCAATCATAAAGTTTCATAACTCTCTCAGATAGTGCTGTTACATACAGGCTTATTCTAATCTTGTGTGTCATTCAGAAGTCTTCAGGGTTACAGCAAGTGGATAATTAATAAGTGAAGAAGGAAATTGTTGTGATTCTGTGATTATGAAATGGCAAGGAATCTGAAGTGGATTACAGTTCTTCACTGTGAGTATATTCACGTGGCTCTTACTGCCAAGACTGAAAGGAACTATACCAAGTACCTTTACAATAAACGCGTGTGTTCTGAGGGCTGAGCTTGGATTGACATTTGCAGGTTGCAGAAGTGGTTGGTGGCTATTTGGCAGGAAGTCTGGCTATCATGACAGATGCAGCTCATCTGCTGTCCGACTTTGTGGGCTTTCTGGTCAGTCTGTTTTCCATCTGGCTAGGCAGTCGAACTCCAACAAAAAGATTTTCGTTTGGCTATTATCGAGCTGGTACGTATTTTCTCATATTGTACCATATTAGGGTGACATCTGTTCAGTATAATGAACATTTATGTGTAGAAGCTGTATAGTATCATGAACACATGCACACTTGACACTTTTAACAATATCACTGGTTGATATCATGTCCAGAAACTGTACAGGAAGTTTACTGGCCTGAAATAGTGTTATTAGTTTCAGCATATGCAAGATGTGACATAAACAAGGATGGAAGGTTTTCTGTGAATGTAACTCTTGGAGGCAAAGTTATTTGCTGCCCACCAAGTTATATGGGGAGAAATTTACACACTTTTTGAAAATATTTTTAAGCATACACAAGATTCTTGGCAAGGCCAGTATTATATATTTTATGCAGAAGATATAGCAGCACACACATTTCATGGATGTGTAACTGTATATATTCTTAGTAGTTGATGGGGATGGGATTTACTTAAATTGTAAAGTTGTTACGCATCTCTGTTGGTATTAGAAAGGTTATAATGAAGCCGTTATGGAAAGTGGAAACAAAAAGTAACTAATTTATACAGTGTCAATCACAGCACATATATTTTTTAAATTGATTTCAAACATACAACATTTTTTGGCCACAAAGGGTCATCATAAGATATTGATAAGAAAAATACTTAGAGAAAATTATATGTATTTAGACATGAAATTTGTTCTTAATAGAAACTGCGTGTTTAGATATGTATCATTCTAATTATTTTTTTTGTTGATACCTGGTGATGGACCTTTGTGGCCAAAAAATATTTTATGGTTGAAATTAAAGAATCTATGAAATGTGTTGTGACTGATGTTTTCTGCATCACCTTCTTTGTGTCGCAGGGCAATTTCTAAAATAAAGTTTGCAACAAAAAATGTTTTCGGGATGTAAAGGTACCATGGGTCATAGATACCGTATTTGTATGGGCTCTACACTTCTGTGAACATTGTGTGTCAATAATGAAATCTGTAAAGTATTAATATGCATTGAATTAATTTAATCTGAAAATTAATCTGCCACATTATAAGGTCAGTCCTAATTGGGGAAAATATATACTGGGGATTTCACTAAAATTTGTTATCATTCTGAGATTTTTTTTTGTAAGTTTTCAAAATCCTGTTTATGACAGTGGGAATTGTTACAACTGTCATGGGCCACGTGTGTAACGTACCATATGCTACGTAATGAAGTATATTTGGTAAAATAAGCCTGTAATTTATCTGTGCTGCAGAGATCCTAGGTGCGTTGCTCAGCATTGCCATCATTTGGGTTATGACTGGGGTGTTTATATATCTCGCATTGCTTCGCATCATTCATCAAGACTTTGACATCAATGCTGACATGATGATGATTGTAGCAGCTATTGGCGTTGTCATCAACGTGGTGTAAGTACAATTCAAATTCCAAGGGAGCTGCATGGTAATTGTCAAGACTGTATTTCGTTGTAATGAGGGATGTAATTTGGTTGGTGTGTTTTGCACAACTGCTGAAGGTGAAAAATGTGGTTATTATATGGTTGATTAACAGAATTAAGTGTAGAATCTTATGCCTGTGTGGTTGCTGAGTTAGTCCTTTTCTTGCAGAATTACCACATGTTTGAAACTGATGCAGATTTAAACCTTATTCATATTACAAACTTTTGTTCTCTTGTTGCATGAATTTTTTTATAATTTAGGTATGATTTCTGTATCTAGACTGCACATAGCCAATGGTAAATTGAGGGTGAATATTAGTGGAATGATAATTGATAGCAGAAACTCAAGTACTTGTTAAAACTTGTCTCCATGCCACTCTCTTTAACAGAAATGTGATTGTGATTGCTGGAATCAAAACCAGACCTCTTGTAGTGAGAGCCAAGCTAACATAAGGGATTTTCAAGCACAGGCTGTGTAGGACGTTATTCTTTTATTAACTTTACAGGAAGACTCATGTGCCTGGCTAGGCACTTGTGTGAGAATGATGGTGCTGTAACAGGTGTGTGTGTGTGTGAGTGTGCCAGTTGTATGACATTTAGGTACACGTATAATTATATGTCATTGGATTCGTATGAAGAGCCATAAATGGGCTTCTTAATTCCTTATTTTCAACTGGAAATCATATTGTACCAGGGTTATTGATGTGATATTTTTGTTTTGCACTAGAATGGGCCTTGTGTTACATGGAGCCTGCAGTGGTATAGGCCGCCACCACCACAGTCATCATGGCCATTTGGAACGAAGAACTGAACGAAGCAAACAAAAGAACATAAATGTTCGGGCAGCAGTGATCCATGTTCTGGGTGATCTGATCCAGAGTATTGGTGTTCTTGTGTCTGCCTTCATCATTAAATATTATGTAAGATTATCACATGACAGTATGTGTGTATAGTGTGTGCAGGAGGTGTACTGATATCATTGCATATTCATTTTTTGCTGCTTTGTGATCATCTGGTACAGATTCTTGTTCTTTCTTTGCCATATAGCCTGGGACTTCCATGACCTGCAGAAAAATGTTTTGCTTTAAACTGTGAGTTTTCTGGGATTTCGAATATGGCATTTTAAAACAAACTTAAAACTGTGCTGAAACCTTATATGATAGAGAGTGTACTTTATGAAATACAGGGTTATTCGAAATGAAATACACCTGAGACAGGAGTATGTAGTTGCACTGATGGATCTAGAAATTCTCAGAGTTTTCTTTTGTGATGTGCGGTGTGCAGTAGTTTTGCATTTCTCCGCTTGGAGTGCAGTTTACTAAGATGGCAGCGAACGTCAGTGAGAAGGTGTTTTGTGTGCTTACATTTCATTATCATGTTGATGTTTGTAGAATCACAAAGGGTGCACATATAGAGCACCTGTAAGGTATGTAACAAAAACTTGGAGGGTTGTTCTATTAAATAAAAATACATATTCTCCTATCTCAAGTGTATTGTGTATGACAAGTTGTTAAAACCCTGACAGTCATTTCGAATAACCCTGTATGTGTCACACAAGGCTGGTAACTCTGAAAGCATTACTTTTCAGGCATAATTAGTATTTCACTGCAGTTACCAGTTTCTCCTTTTGCTTATTGTTTGTCCAGGTTCATCCTTTCCCATGTATATATTATGTTATGTTACGTTATATACCTGTTTTCAGGTCCAGAATCTGGTAGAAATATATGATACCTTCTTGCCTTTAAATGCTTTGCTGTGTATAGACAAGTTGGTGGGACTTGTAAAATGGTGGTTGTAGAGTTTAATTTTCCTTGTGTGTTCACAATTTCTTCTGCTGTAGATTCTAACTACCAGACGCTTATGTTGAGACACTGTACAGTGAAACCTCTGTGCATAATTTTTCTATAAGTGTTATTTATTTCTTTCAGTCCCTATATATCATCCTCTGCAAGCATTGATTGTACAGGGGAGATTCAGTAAAATTAGGCAACAACCATTCTGATGTCAAGAACATTATTCTGACTTGTATGTGTGTGGCACATCGGTAGCAGATGGTACACATGAGACCTCCACATTGTTACCAGTGTCTTTAAGCATTTGTCCTACTGTGGCATCAAGACTTGTGTCCTGGCATAGAAGAAATCATTTTCAGGTGTCTGTAGCCAGGAGGTGACAGCTTGCTTCATGTTGGTGTCTGTTGCAAACTTCTTGCTAGCTTGGTGCTTCTTAAGGAGTCTGAAGAGATGGAAGTCACTGGGCCCCATGCTTCCAAGTGGACCTGTGATAAGTTGTGGAGCTGTGGCTAGGAGGTAATGCACCACCCTTTCTGCAGCCCTGATATTGTGCCAAGTGATTCTACATTTTTGGACCCTGAAGAAGTACATGGCAGGCAAGTAATTGGCAGTTGGTGACTTGAAGCAAGGAGCTGCAGACACTAGACATCACTTTCTTTTGTGTCAGGGTACAGGACTTGGTGCCTTGGTGGGACAAATGCCAAAGTATCAACTGTGACAATGTAGAGGTCTGATATGTACCATGTGCTGCCCATGTGCCTTGTATATATTGAAGTCAGAATAAAGTTTCTGGCATCAGGATGTTTGTTACCTCATTTTTTGTTAGTATGTGTGTAATCATGGGGCACGCAGTGGTGCAGTTGGTTGAGGCACTGCGCTGCAAGCTGGAAGGTCACGGGTTTGATTCCCAATGGTGTCACTGGCATTTTTCATTGACATAATCCTTTTGGCTGCACCGTGGCCCTGGGGTCAACTCAGCCTCGAACAGAAATGAGTACCAGGAATATTTCTTGGGGGGTAAAGATGGCTGGTGCGTAGGGCTGACAACCTTACCACCTTCATGTGCTAATTGTCTTGAAATCTGGGAGCGTCAGTCTCCTGGAACCCTCATGGCTTGTCCAACCCTGTAATGGGATTGCTTTACATTTACCTTTATTTGTGTAATCATACCAGGTGCATTATTTGTTGATGTGTGGTTTTACTGCATTTGTCACTGACATCTTGGTCCTGACCCACAGTATTTCTAGAATGACTGTTTCTGAGGAAGAATTAGTGAAAGTAATATGGTGTTAGATGTATTGTCTCACATTGTCCTGTTCACTTCACCCTTTAGAGTTCAACATTTAACAGTTGTATGATTTAGTGCTTTTCTTTATGTTATTATTTGTCATTCATCTTGTTTTGTATTATTATTTCTTGTACATAAGATCCACACTTCAGAGCTTGCCATGTTACACCCTTCAAAGCAAGCCAGGATGCTTCATGAAAGATTGAAGATTATTGAAGAAGTGGCAAAGAGATTTACTCAGATTAGGACTACATTTGGCTGGGCACTGAGAAAAATGTCAGCTGTCTTTCTTGCTTATCTGTAGACAATAAGCATGCAAAGTTTGGTATTTTCAGCACTGAAAATTTTTATTAACAGTGGGAGGTGGAAGAGGGTGACAAATGTGAACCTGAACCAGTACTGATCTCTGCTGAAGTGCATGCTTTTTTTGAAACTGTTAAATCATTCTCTTATGCTCATAGTGTTAGAAAGCATGATAAACAGAACATTTGAACTTGAAATTAGTATAGTTTTGTATGAAATGTTAGGTCTTAAATGAACACTTGTTGGTTAGAGATTTCTTTGGAAGAAGGTGATTTTCACACAGATGTTAACGTAACTGTATATTTATTTATTTTTTGTAGGCCTATATGGAGAACATGTAATTTTAATTTGTTGTTGTTGTTTTCTTGTGTTTTTGACACATTTCTTACTTTTCAAATACATGTTTTTGCACTTTTATAATTTTTTTGCCAACCTGTTGGAACATATACCTAGAGGTTTCACTGTAGAGGTCCTTTAGAGCAACGAGTCCAGGTACACCTCTTTAGCAGTGTTCTTAAAATACTAGATATGTCATTTGGTGATAGATTCCAATTTGCATTGTAGTGACTCTTCTTCTGTTATCACATTTGTCTGCTGTTGCCATAACAGAGTTGCCCATTGATTCAGATGAAGGAAATTTTGGACAAAATGGTGTATGTACTGACACTGTGTGGAAATAGAACTTGCCTTGTGAAAGATAACCTGTAGCTTGCTCTGGTAGTTTTAGTAATATACTGCCAAAATACTGACCCAAAGATTTGTTTAACAGTGCTTTGCTAAGAAAAAGCTCAGTGTTGTAAAGTTACAATATTATTTTCCCACCCTAAATCATGTGGAATATCGCTGGGTGCATCTTCACTATTTAGTCAAGTAAAAAATGCCCAACATGGATGAGAAGTACCAGTTTGTGGTTAAAGAGTGGCAAACTATTGATAGCCATATTCACCTATTTGACTGGCTATGTTCCTTACCATTGTCTGTCTGTTATCAATTCAAATGGTTATTCCACAAAGTACTAATCCATTTTTACATGCAGACTTTGGAACGACTGAATCGTTTTGAGAAGTATGCTGATACTTAAACCATTTTCAGTGTTGTGATTATATAATAGTGACACTGAATATTGCTGTGGTGCAAATACATGGACAAACCAAAGAATGGTATTCCAAAATACTGATGAAACTCTTTCAAGTCAGGTCATCAGAGGTGTTATCCTTCTGCACACATCACATTTTAAAATGCACACACTCTTACTTTCTCCGACTGCCCATCACGACACAATGATTGCAAGCCTGGTATTATATTTCTCATTTTTCAACTGTCTCTATGGATGGGGGCATGAAACTTCTTGTCACTTTCCTCTGCCTCAGTGGGGCTATGCAACAAGACTCATTCTTCTTATAATAAAACTAACAAGATGCACTAATTTTTCAAATTTCTTTTTGGAATAGAACTCTACATGTTTTGGGGGACCACGGTAGCACAGTGGTTAAGGTGCTGTGCTACAAATCGGAAGGTCACTGGTTCGATCCCAGGTGGTGTCAATGGATTTTTCATTGACATATAATACTTCCGATTGCACTATGACCCTGGAGTCGACTCAGCCTCTAAGAGAAATGAGTACCAGGATTATTTCCTGGGGGTAAAGGCGGCCGGTGCGTAAGGCTGACAACCTTACCACCATCCAGTGCTACTGTCACGAAATCTGGAAACTTTAACTTCCTGGAACCCTCTGGGCCTGTCCAGGCCTGTAACGGGACTGCTTTACCTTTTACTCTACATGCTGACTGCTTGCTAGCAAGCTGTCAGCATAACCTCTATGACATGTACCTATTGCTGTGTATACAGTACTAGACTCCTGATGATGGACAGGAAACCTGTCCGAAACATGTAGATTTCTATTCCAAAAATAAATTTGAAAAATTAGTGCATCTCATTGGTTTTATTGTAAGAATATATCACGTTGCATAGTCCTGTGACTGTCAAAAACTCGTTCTTTTAGCAGTCTTGCTTATAAAATGTGACACATGATATAGTATCATATATTCCTGTCTTTTTCAAAGGCCACATTAGCCCCAGAACATTGTGAGGTTATATTTTTTTTTAAACTAATGGTTAGTTTGGTTATTCAGTTACATGTATCAGTTGCAAAGTTTACTCGACATTAACCCACTGAAGATGGAATTTCATCTGAATAATACTTAAAAATTCACTTTGTCCCTCACAGAACATATGCTCTGTTTCCATTACAGAGAACATTCAGTTGATGTTTAGGGAAATAATTGCTGTATGTTTTGGTAATTGTATGAAATGTGTAAATACACTGTGTGGAAAGACATTATCAATTTTTTCATGTTTAGGCAGGCAATACTGACAGTAATCACTGTGCTTTAAAGGGTTCAATGATGTTAAAAAAAGTTTGTCAGTGCTTCATGGTACTGTCTGAACATTCATTGCAAGGAAGCGGGGGAATACCATAGAAAGCTCAGTCATTACAGCCTCTCCTTCTGCAGAATGTTGTCTGCTACATGCCAAGAAGAAGTGAGTCATGCAGCTGGTCAAACTAACCTCCTTAGCATTGGCATTAATGCCAACACTTTTGGACTATGAGATTCAAAGAATTTCCTTGTCTCCTCAGTTACTGACTGTTGAAATCTCCTTGGACTGAGAGACTGAAAAAATTTACCCTTCTCCGCAGTTACTCACCTTTGAAATCTCAAAGTGCCCATTTCTGGGGGACATGAAGGAGTTAGATATGAGTGAGTTTTTACACTTTGTCTGCCTATATAACAGCTGTCCCTGTTCATGCAGTAAAGGCATGTATGGAATGTGAAGGTGTAGCTCCATTCATTCTTAATCTTGGCACTAGATGGGGGTGAGTGGTGGTCAACCAAATTTCCTGACCACTTTACCCTGGGAAAATGACCGTGGTACCCATTGAGTAGGAGGTCAGGTGGGACCCACAGCTGGTATGAATGCTGTGGAGAAGAGATACATCATCTGCTTTGCCATGAAATCAGCTACATTTTCAGAGATGTCTAGCCCATTATTGAGCTCTATACATACATGTAATCCCAAATTAAATGCCAGGCTTTTCATTGAAACACTCCAATATATCAACCTCAGCAAGGACAATCATATGTGGTTAGTGTAAGTTGACATATGCTTAGGAGAGTTGTAATCTTTGTTGTTGACTGTTGAACATGTTTTCAGCCAGGTTTGAAGCTGGTGGATCCTGCCTGCACTTTCCTGTTCTCCTTAGTTGTTCTTGTAACAACACTTTCAGTTTTGAGAGACGCTACCCTTGTCCTGATGGAGGGCTTCCCACAACATCTTGACCACACAGCTATCGTCAGTACCTTCCGTAACATTGATGGAGTACGGACAGTGCATAACCTGCATGTCTGGTCACTCACACTCAACAAGTATGCTCTAGCTGTCCATCTTTCTGTCGGTGAGTTGCTGTGCAAACTGTGGGTCATTTGCAGATTCTCTCATCTTATCAGATTAAAAAGTATGTTTGTGTAATTGGCAAAGCTTCAGAGTAATCTGTTGTTATTATAAACACACACAATTATTGTACAAAAAGCTAATTCTGGGACATGGGGTAAATATGATTGACTTAAAGAAGTTATGACATTGGTACATTGCATTGAGGTTTGCATGGTTTTGGAATTTTGACATTTTGTTTTAAAAAAGGAATACAACATTCAGGAAACTGGATCTGTTCCCATTCCATATTGGTCCACTGGAAAAGTCCAGATACCAAGTAATCCTAATAGTAAATATAACAAGTAAAATTGTCCTGTTTTGTTAAGCCATGGGAATAGAAAACACACAGTTGACATGTTGAAAAGTTTTGAGATATTTTCAATAAAGAATTTGTAGACATTTTGCACAGAATAATTTGTAAAATCCTTGGGGAGGGTGTACAGGCTGTTTGAACAAGTACTGCTACTGAGGGCTTAGGAATTGGTGACAGTGGAGGAAACTTGCTGTCCCTCTTTTCTGTGTGCTAATACTGATGTTGGCCTAAGTTTTGATGACTACAGCACAAAATTGCATGCTTCAGA
>Ga0123352_10002962_pt1 | contig 24171 bp, 24 predicted proteins | sample TergutLab28metaG_FD_89700 | JGI IMG/M metagenome (GOLD analysis project Ga0123352, IMG submission 89700) | Labiotermes labralis P1 segment gut microbial communities from Petit-Saut dam, French Guiana - Lab288 P1 | ecosystem: Host-associated > Arthropoda: Insects > Digestive system > Gut ...
ATTATATATATATATATATATATAATATTTTGTTGTACATAATTTAAAAATACTCCTTTTAACCATAAACCAATATTATATATATATATATATATATATTCGTCAAGGCTAGTAACATTCAATGACCAATCTATAATTTTAAATTATACATTAATATTAATAGCAGCGTATTTTACTCACTGCAGTTAACCAACACCAGAAGCTGTATTTACAGTTGTACCGGCTCCTGATGATAGGTGTCAACACCCGAAACATGTAGAGCTGCCTACAGTAATGTAATAAACTGAATACAGTCGCATCTTGTTCGACAATTATTAAAATCGTGCCTACCATTGTTATTCATTCATATTTTATTCATACTTATTTGTACTTTTATTTAAACCCACAGTCTTAAACCTGTCTATACTCCATAATTTTATCAACATCTTATTCATTTATTTCACTGAATTTTACACACACACACATGTACAGGTAAAGTGATCCCGTTACAAGCCCGGTGTGGCCCTGAGGGTGGGTAGACGTATAGCTCTACTCTTCCATGACCGGGGCACTAGAAGGGGGTGAGTGATCAACAGGACGCCTCGGCCGCACTTCACCCCCGGGAAAGACCCGGTACCCATTTTACAGGAGGCTGAGTGGGCCCCAGGGTCGGTCTGGACGGGCGGAAAATCTCGTCCTCACCGGGATTCGATCCGGGACCGTCCAGCTCGTAGTCAGATGCTATACCAACTGAGCTACCCGGCCCACACACACACACACACACACACACATGTACTTCATTAAATTTTATGTCGTATATGATGAAGGTAGCACAGTGGTTATGGTACTGCGTTACAAATCGGAAGGTCGCTGGTTCGATTCCAGCTGGTGTCATTGGAATTTTTTATTGACATAATCCTTCCGATCGCATTATGGCCCTGGGGTCGACTCAGCCTCTAACAGAAATGAGTACCAGGAGCATTTCCTGGGGGTAAAATTGGCCGGTGCGTTAGGCTGACAACCTTACCACCTTCATGTGCTATTGTCACGTAATCTGGAAACCTTAACTTCCTGGAACCCTCTGGGCACCTCGGGCCTGTAATGGGACTGATTTACCTTTATTGACATGATAAAGGAATTAGATCTCAAACCTACATGCAAGGATAGCCTTTTACTGGACGGCTCTCGATATGGAACAAGGTCTGATGATGGCTTCTTGATAAAGCCGACCTACTAACCTGGCAAATTTGTATAAGTGTTGTGTAAGACTGTGTTTTTCACATAACATTCAAAAACTTAATACTGATTGCAACACACTATACCAACACGTTCCACCGCCTACTTTAAATACAGTGCGTTAAACACAACGTAAACTGCAATACGCTGAAATAAGACACGTATATCCGGAGACATCGCAAATTGGAACAAGGCAGGAAGTGAACAAACATACTGACCAGGTAAAATAACGTTCTTCTTAACGGCAGCGTTCATCTGGAACGTAAACCCGCAGCTGGCGAGGGATTTTTGCACTTGTTTCATTTGTACGTCTGCTGTTTAAGACGTGCACTTTAAAACTTTGATACAAAATTTTCATTGAAGATTTGAACAATGTGGCTTGTGATGGGTAACAAGACACACAAACCGGAAGGTACGAGAAGAAGACAGGTTACATCGAGATATTTAACGATGCAATATACAATACTTGCACCAGTGGATACACACATTAAACACCATAATTCTGCAGAAATAAATTTTATCTCCGTTAACGTAAATTTATTACTGTACAAACAACAATTTACGAAATGTATTGACCCTCAATATTGACCATCTGAGGCCACTCACAAATCGAACATGCACAGGTATATCATTTTAAATATATAAACTATATAAAGCAGTCCCGTTACAGGCCTGGAGTTGCCCCCAGGGGGTTCCAGGAAGTTAAGATTCCCAGACTTCGTGACAGCGGCACAGGATTATGGTAAGGTTGACAGCCTTACGCACCGGCCGCCTTTACCCCCAGGAAATGCTTCTGGTACTCATTTTTGTTAGAGACTGAGTCGACCCCAGGGCCATGGTGCGATCGGAAGGATTTATGTCAATGAAAAATTCCAATGATACCAGCTGGGATCGAACCAGCGACCTACCGATTTGTACCACAGCACCTTAACCACTATAAACTATATACACCGGCAAATTCGTGTATATTCTAAGGAAATAAGATCTCAGTCTCTTGTACTTCCGATGTTTCGTACATTTCGCCTGATTTTTTCGTTAAAATGTTCCATAATTACATACGTAAGTCCATGTGTCCTACACTTATGTTGGTCTGCAGCACGATATGTATAACATGTATAACAAATAAATTATCATCGCGGAAAGTAAGAGATCTCAAATCTCGAAAAACACTTTTGGAAAAAACACGTATTGAAAACTTCAGTAAGTCTGTCCATTTTCGTTTCCAACACCAAGCATACATGCCCTTACAGCTATGACTGTACCGGAAAATCACGATGTTGTCGGTATTCTAAATGTGAGTGATAACAGTTCATTTCGTGCCCCAGTTATGTTGAAGATCCCATACTTTCAGTAGAAGGCCGAAAGTGTATAAAATTTCGGAAGTGGAATCTTCAGACGTTCAGTAACTACAGCAGTAATAAAAACCTTTAATCGTATTCGGGAGATAAGTGGTAGGAAGACTGCTTAATTCATATTGTATTAATTTTATTGTTGCGAATTTGACGTTCAGGTGACCGTGCATTGTGATAAATTCTTTTAATAAAACTACCTAGATGCATTAATTTCTCAAATTTATTTTTGGAATAAAACTCTACGTGTTTCGGGCAGTTCCTCTGTCCATCATCAGTTTTTCACCGTACACACAGCAATTGTATATGTCATACAGGTTTGCTGACATATACCATTGCTGTGTGTACGGTGAAAAACTGATGATGGACAGAGTAACTGTCCGAAACATGTAGAGTTTTATTCCAAAAACACATTTGAAAAATTACTGTATCTAGTTGGTTTTATAATCAGTATTTATTGTGGCGATTATTTTAGGTGACTGGTAACCTGAAGGCTGATGCATAATAAACTCTCGAAGAGGATATGGGCGTTTGAAGTACACCACACACAATCAAATTCCTGCACACTGCTTTGCACCTGCTATGTGGGGTGCTTTAGACGTCATATTCAACAGCTAACTCTTGTAATTGCAGCAGAATTTGCCGCGCTATAAGTCTGAAAGTTCAGTCTGCTGCCATATAATTTTGAGATAAATCAGCGGTACAGGAAGTAACGCCGAACTGGAAGATGGCGACGTTTCAGAGGAACCTGCTGCCTCTATCTTCCACGTTCAAATGGGGCAACAGATACATCCGACACGTTCTACCAGTCCGCCAGACTGTATGACGTCACTGCTCAGAACACCGTAATGGTAGCACTCACTAAAAAACGAAATTCTGTATAAAATTTTGTTATATTTGCGGCTAAAATTCCTTTTCACAAAACTTGGTACATTTTGAAGTTCCATCTCTTGTTTCCTTCTTCTTCTTAGCCATGGCTCACACCCGTTACACAGAACAGTCAGCAGAATCGGTGAGGTTGCAGTAATTTTGAATTCGGAAAATGTGGTTAACATAGCAATGCAGGGGAATGCCAACTACGTTTGGAGCAAGACGGACTATACACACTTTCTTGACTCAAGCATACGCAAAACCACAGAATGCATCTGCAGAAAAGGTACGTTCTATAAAGAAGTTTCAATATGAAGTAAATGAGCAATACAAACGCGTCTCGCGCTGCTTCGTTCAGCTCGTACCGTCCGTCACTGCTTACCGCTTAAGCGTCGTGACGCCACGCTGACGGAAGGCATTGGCGCCACGCTTCCCCTTGACATTCCCCACAGCTCTTTCATGCGACGTTCACAATAAATGCATAAACAAACGCAACATGGCGATGTCGTATCAATACGCTTTCTCGCATTCTTATCCGACACTATTCACTGCATTTCAGTTATATCTGGTACAGGTGGTATTTACTGAAGTGTATGGATAAGGGGCGCCTATAATCCGTACTTTTTATGGGATTTAAACATACCAGAACTGTACACATATGCGTACAAAAAATCTAATAACTAAAACTTTTACACAATAAAGTTCTTGGCGTGACAAATATTGGAAGAAATGAAAGTGAAAATGTTTAACACCTACTGTTTTGTCTGCAGTGCGATGGTTTATAATATCACAATTGAATCGGCAAAAATCGTCAGAGCCCATGGGGTATGCAAGGTCGAAAATAACACATATGGAGATTACGTATACACTAAACTGTAGTGTCACATTAACTTACACTGCTTGTACTATAAATACTGTTCCGGATACACAAAATTACAAGTTAAACTGCAGACAGCACTCACGTTGAAAGTACGCATGCATCTTACCTGAAAGCACACAGCAGCACACACATGTTCCAAGGCACGAAGCAGCATACACATGCCGCAAAGCATGATACCTAAAATAACACAGCATACACGTTCCAAGGCGTGATACTTAACGTAACACAGCAGCATACACATGCCGTAATTCATGATACCTAACATGACACAGCAGCATACACATGCCGCAAAGCATGATACCTAAAATAACACAGCATACACGTTCCAAGGCATGATACCTAACATAACACAGGAGGATACACATGCTTCAAAGCATGATACCTAATATAACACAGCATACGCGTTGCAAGGCATGATACCTAACATAACACAGCAGCATAAACATGCCACAAAGCATGATACCTAAAATAACAGAGCATACACGTTCCAAAGCATAATACCTAACATAACACAGCAGCATACACATGCCACAAAGCATGATACCTAAAATAACACAGCAAACACGTTCCAAGACATGATACCTAACATAACACAGCAGCATATACGTGTACATGCCGCAAAGCATGATACCTAAAATAACACAGCATACACGTTCCAAGGCATGATACCTAACATAACAGCAGCATACACATGCCGCAAAGCAAGATACCTAAAATAACACAGCATACACGTTCCAAGGCATGATACCTAACATAACAGCAGCATACACATACCGCAAAGCATGGCACCTACAACAAAACATCAGCATACAAGTTCCAGAGAATGATACCCAAATAAAATAGCAGCACACACACAGTACAGGGCGTGATATCTAAGATTAACACACCAGCACATACACGTTCCAAGGCATGATGCCTAAAATAACACACCAGCACACACAGGTTTCAAGAAGAAACGGAGATAGTTTTAAACGATGCCCTCAATAGTTCACGGACACAGCAGCCGTATTTTTGAACCTAGTTAACAGATTCCACAGCCCCAAGCCCATTCAGAGGAAGAACCATACAATTTGCTTGTAAATTTGTCCGTGACGATTCACTCTTAGGAAGAACAAACATATTGCCTTTGTGTGTCGTCGGCAGCGTGGAAATAAATACACATCGAAGCATAGGCAAGGCATAAGCCATGTCTTCCAGAAATCTACAAACGTCACCTGTCTTTATCGAGCTGATGGTCAGCATTTCTGAGACTCGGAATGCGATAAAAACGCATTTTCCGCGGTTTAGTAGCCTCAGTACACCCGAGACCCGCCTACATGTTCAGTGAAACACATTATCCCAGATACATACACAAAAAAACACACACACAAAACGTACCCACGCGCGCACACACACCTGGGTCCTAAGTTAAAGATTTCCCTACAGCTACACATCATCTGTTGCAGAGGTAACAGCAACACTTTAGACCACGAGGAAACGCAGCCACCGCCCCTCCCCCTTCTATAACACAAATATACTGCTTTAAAGGGACTTTATCATCGCGAGACTTCAGCAGTTGCAGAGACATGCGGGTCCTGCCTCTATTAAAATATCCAACAAATTATCCAGTTCAATTCGCAATCCAGTGCTCTCATTTTGTAAACAAGAAATGAACTATGGAGTCCATCACATGGCACGGACGTTCTTCGAGAACCTAAGCGACTATCAGTTCTTTTTTTAAGAAGCTGATCGTACAATGTCGGTAGATTTCGTTCGTTTGAAGCGTTGACAACAGTGAATGGCCAGTGCAGCTTACAAACCTACAAGTTGCAGGAACGCCCACGCAACTTTTGGTTCCAGCACGCTCTAATTACGTGTTTGTCACTACCTAAACACGTGTGTAATGAAACGCACAATCGGAATGTCGTGCGGGTCGCGTCGGCCATTTCATCTCTTCACGCAAATCGATAAGTTGCAATTAAATTTGGCACTTCACACATTACCAAGCAAATTGAAACTTCGTTGAAAAGGATCAAATATAAACCCCATTTTGTATGGAGCTAAAATAAAATTTTATCGAGTTTCTCAACACCAATATATTTTGCACTGAACGTTTACTGAAGTAGAGGTTCCTGTTTTATAGTATATGACAACACGCAGACTGGCACTCAGAGACGAGCTGTCGGTCTCCATCCACAATCATAAGATTTGCAACTGAGATCTTGCTCGTAACACCGATTGCGTTCAGAGACTGTAACATCTGGAAGCACGGCGCATCATTCGCCAGCTATTTGAGTTCATTTTCAAGAGTTGTTATTGTGGTCGAAATACAAACCTGTAACACATGTTAAAAGATCTTAGATCGGGATACAAAAAATACTTTAAAGACACTGTACAAGATCACCCTTTGTACCTCGTCTGCCCTGACTTGCTCTGTGCGGTAGGTGACACATTTTACGGGACACGGGTGGGGTTCATCGGATCCACACGTAGTCTTCATTATTTGTTTATGTATTTGTTTATTTGTATCTGAAATGCAACGTCTGAGCTTGTTTAATTAATCAAATAAAAATCATATTCTAACTAAAGGAAAACCAACAGTCACTTCATTCCCGCTCTTGTAACCTGATGTTTCAGGTTATCACACTCTCCACCACCTCACTCAATCAGCTCTCTTACTCGTCTACTAGCGTTAGTCACCCAATTCCGTCATCTTCTGCTAACGGGGTTTCCTATTTAAAGCTCTCTGTATGCAACCCCTCCTATTTATCACCAATGGTTTCTTGAATGTACGCTGACAGTTTAAATTCAAGATGGACGGTACCGAACTGGCCGCAAATGACGTCAGCAGTCGCTCTCTACTGTAGTAACAATGTTCGGCTACAACACTGTAGAGTTACAAAAAGCAAAAGAGACGAACTTGGCAAATAACAGTACCTCCATTCTTGAGCACCCTATAACTCATCAGCTTCAACACACTCTACTGAGGATTACGATGGCGTCTGCTCCGGCTTTTCGATCTCTTTTTCGGTTGTCCTAGTTCTCTCCTCTCCTTTGGTTCCCAATTATGAACAAAGGGCTTGCATTGGCAATCTGCCTACCTTTAATTTGCACACAATTATGCAAATATTTCCTACTCAACTCCTATCTTCACTGCCGCATCTTAGATTAACTCTTTTCCGATTTTTCGTAGCTTTCAACTCTTTCAGTTAGACTTATACCTAGTAATTTGTTTGCTGTTTATTTACTGTTCTGGTCAAGACAATGTCTAAGGCTATACGGCCTTGAATAATTGGATCACTGGGTAAAGGGAGAACCTGAAAGAACTTGGAAGGACTGACTGTGGCATAATTCAAGTCCAATCCAGACATATGCCTGGAGCACATTAGGAAAACTACATAAAACGGTGCCCAAGTCAAGAACCGAACTGGGAAGATCGCGAAGAGGAGTCAGAAAAATTACCGGTAGAACGAACACCCTCGACATATTAACACTGTCAACATGCGATATTTGAAGAAATTTATAGAAGAACCCTGTTAGGACAGAATAAGTACTTCAGCAAGTCGATATTAGTAAGTGGACAGCCCTAGTGAGAAGTACCTACTGCACAGCACTCGATCAAACCCCAGAGGTGCGCTTCAAGTGTTGACAGGGGATCGAAGGTGAATCGAACCGTAATTCGCAATTAACTGGGCACTATCTGTAAATAAATCGTTCAGCGTCATCAATTATGACTGGAGAGAGACCCGGCATGGCATAGAGGCCTATGAAAGCAATCCATACTCTGCGTAACTTGATTATAGCCTACATACGATGACACAAACCATTCAGAACGTTGCGTCTTGTTAGATGCACAAATAGTATCTCCGTCAATGAAAGTTATTCAGTTTCGAGAGGGACTCAAAGCAAATGTTCCTGATCAACAATAGAAAGAAGCTTGTAAAGTTGCTAATCTCAAATCTGAGTTCCTAGACTATTTCGCCAATAACAGTGTCCCACTCTTTAAGACCATTCTCTCCAAATACTGACATATCCGGGCACACTTTTCAAGTATCGATATACATACAGACAGGAAGTGAGAAATAAGTGCAGAGTATTAGTTGGAAAGTGATAGGGATGTTATCGGTTATACGGTCGCAATTTCCAGACACTGTCGGTACTGATAAGTTGTTTTCACCAAAACAACTTGTTTCAGAAGCCACTCAGTTACGGCACAAGACGGCTATACAGTAGCTGCATGTAATCAACCAACACAGCGACACCAGCACAAGAAACAGCAAAATACCTCGGGACATCTAGCAATTTTAAGTTATCAAAATGTTAAACAAGAATCTTAAAGAGTCTGAAGTCGTTATTACGGCATACTAAACAAAGCACAATCAATTACGTCAATTTAAACGCATTTAACGAAAAACTGTATCAGCTGCTGATTACGCCACTTGTTCATGATCGCAGGACAGTGGAAGCATGTTGCGGAGACGTACCCTAGTAGTAATGTACACAACACTGCAATATTTAAACACAGGCGACTGGTAAGTCGCTTTAAATTGTGAAGAGCGACACAGCGTATCAGAAGGCACAAGCACAAACTAGTTTACAGTATTAAAATGGTTACAGAAATGTGGTGAAACGGCGTAAACTGAATAATAATGCCTCCAATGGCGGACTTCCACGAAAGCGTGAATGCACTTCTGGATTTAACGTGAGCAGCAAGTTTCTTGACCATAAACGTAACAACGAAGATTCTGCTGACACGATGACGTCACCATTTCAGCTATGTTCTGTCTCAGGATTATGTAAATTCTGAAAAACAGACTTAGAAGTATACCTTTACCTTACGTTCTGTAAATTTAGCGTTTGAATTAAATTTTCATAATGATACCGACTTACTGCAAGAGGGTGTGGACGAAACATACAGTGTATTCGGGACTGAAAACGGAGACAGACAGCACCCAGGCAACGAGTACACTTGCGAGTGGCAAGAAAGGGTTGTATGTGTTGCAAGAAAAGTTTCATCCCTCAGATGGTGAAAAATCAGGCTCCAAAATAATCGAAATTAGGCGCCACTCTCTCTGCTTAGTTACCTTTTATATAGGTATACCCGAATTCCATTTTCCAGCACATACATAAAATGACTTACGTCCTTTCTGCAGCTCGTATAGATGAGGATAATGTTGCCAGTAAGTATAAAAGGAGAAAAGACGTCATCGCTACGTCTCATATTATCACTGCACTAAAAGTCACCAGACTATCAGATTCAACAACGAATTTACTGAATTCATGCGGCGTGTTACTTTACCTTACTTCCATTGGGACTGTAAAGTGTCCGACGCGACGTCCTCAGTCTGAAGACGTATTCAGCAACTAACTCAGCTTACCTGCAGGAAATGAAAAGAATACAAATCAGTCGGTTGCACGATTACTAATAAGGGGATAAGGTAACATGAATACCAAACTGCTGGGCTGCGATACAGGTTCCTGGGCAGGACGTGAGACTGTAAACCGCAGAACTCCAACGATCACAATTTTCCATTGAAGGATTACAGCCTTGTCTTCGGCTCAAACGACAGCATATCGAAGCATGCACTTTACTAATCACGGGGTTATTCTCTGAACGGCGCAATGTAATTTTATTAAAGGTGCTTATCTAAAATTCACAATTCCAGCCGACATTTTTTCTACTTCTTCTGTAATCGTCTTCAGCGGCTCTCAAAAAGTTCGGCAACTGAACAGCTAAGTTTGTGTTTTGTTGCAAATTCAACAACTTTTTAAAAGAAATGAGTTCAAGAAACTTGTTTATACAGACGTTTCCAAGCGCAGTTCTCTCGTGTATTCAGACTGCCTTCTCGTGTGTGGCCTCCGTCATATGGATGTATTCTTGCGGAGAGGTAATCCTGTGTGTCCCCAGCTGTCCGCCATGTTACTTGGTGATTAAACAAAGTGCAGTAGAGAATTAATTTCAAAACTGATAATTAATTCGTTAAAGATTAAGCCTAAACATGTTTAATGAGACAAAGAGGGATTTAATTATTTGGAAAACAACAACACAGGATGCAGATATGTGCAAAATTGAATGCAAAAAGAGACAAAGGATGAAGTAAAGAAAACAAAAAAATAGGACAAAAAGGGAGGAATAAAGAAGGAGTGATGAAAGAAAACGACGTTAAAAGCGAAGAGAACGACCGAACGTAGAATGAAAGAAGAGAATGGCAGGAAAGAGAAGGTGATATGAAAGAAGTGACAAAGGAAACAGCTGATGCATAGGCGAGCGAATAACTGAATAAACATTAAAGTACCTGCTGGAGCTGTCCTCTTACATGAGCCTAGCAAAACGCTATAGTAGTGTAAAGCACATATGTACAGTCAATAATAACATTACGTCACCTTCACCTATTTCTCACAACAATACCATCAACAGTGATTTTCTAAAGACCTGTAACAATGACTGACGAGTAGTACGTTGAACATAACAATATATATCACCATAAAAGGTGGGCCGGGTAGCTCAGTCGGTATAGCGATTGACTACGGGCTGGACGGTCCGGGATCGAATCCCGATGAGGACAAGAATTTCCCCCCGTCCAGACCGGCCCTAGGGCCCACCCAGCCTCCTGTAAAATGGGTACCGGGTCTTCCCCGTGGGTAAAGTGCGGCCGGGGCGTGCTGCTGACCACTCACCCCTTCTAGTGCCGCGGTCATGGAAGAGTAGAGCTATACCTCTACCCACCCTGTGCGCCACACCGGGCCTGTAACGGGATCACTTTACCTTTATCACCATAAAAGGGTTTGATGCCGAAGTCTTCTAGTGTCTCCGGATTACGTCACGGGCAAAATGGATTGTCAGTGTCACGAAGTTTTAAAAGATAATGTTCGGAAATACATGCCACAAGTTTCATATGCAACTATTTCGTAGGGCGAACATTCAGAAATACTGACTATACGCTTTGCACAACAAAAATTAGTGGAAAAGTTCTTGACATATCAGAGGTTTGTTTGAAGCAGTGAAGTTGAAACTTTCTTCTTCCAAATTTAGTGTCCCATCGCTCAACGTGAGAGACCAAGTTTCATGTCCGTACAAAACAATGGGGTAATATTAACAGTGACGTATAGTGTAGACTTTACATTTGTAGGAAGCAGCTGGGAAGACAAAAGACGCTGATCTGACGAATGGTCTCGAACAATGTCCGAGCTTAAGCTGTTCGTCCATAAAATTTCGGTTTTAAAACACTTGAATACCGTCATATTTTCGAAGCATTTATTTGTAATGTGTACCTACATCAGAACTTTACTTGCACTGACGCATCAAGACACGTCACACCGATTGCTCAATCTTTCTACCACCGGATCAACACACCCTTAGCCTAAAGAAATGGTCCCTTTGTGTTTTCTGTATGGTAAGTACACCGGCCAGTCCATTAACGCCATCGTCACACGCAATAAACTGCAGTGACCCGTTCAGTTACAAGCCGTCCTGTAGCTGTAGGCATTCTTTACCGCGTATTCAGAGGAAAGGTAAAAGTAATACAGCAAACCCTTGCGTGACTTCAGGCTTCCGCCGCCAAGTAGATGAGATCTGTGCTCTGCTGGGATATAACACAGCGTGTAGTGACAATTCCTTACCGACGTTTCGGGACAACTTATTGGTCCTATCTTCAAGGGTCAAGAATCAAGAAAGACATTCAAGTAGGATTCTTACTCCTTGAAGATGGGGCCGATAGGCTCTCCCGAAACGCGTGTAAGGATATTTATCTCAGTATTTAACCAACTTGATGCACAAAATTTGTTTCACAATAAGTCAAAAAATGTGTGTTACTATTATACGCTGCGTAATATCCCAGAAGAGCGCAGATCTCAAGCAAACCCTCGGTTTAGACCATTAAAAGTACATGCAAGTGTATTAGATAAACGTTTACCGTATATATATATATATATATATATATATATATATATATATACGTACACGAATTTTGTAGGTTTTAAACCCCTTTTTAAAGAGACTCGGTGCTGGTGTAAAAAAACACGCAGTAAATCTACTTTTCCACAAGATGCTGAATTTCTGTGACAGTATTGCACACAGTCCCTAGACAAGGAACATCGCACAGTTGGAATGCTAATTTAAAACAGCCCATTACTTCGGTTCTGAACACTTAAGAACGCTTCAAGTTTCCTGTACTGCTAACGTCTTACAGGCACCGAAAGTTGTTCTGTGGAGGGGCCCTCCTCCGTTCCTGTCGCTTCACAAACTTGTAAACGTTACAGTCAAGATGAAAAGTTTAAATCTCCTGCTACACAGAAGCTCCTAGCGTCCACAGCAATGAAATGGCCGACGATTCGATACATCGTTGCGGTTTGCACGTAGGTCTACAGTCGTCCGCTTCCACGCGATAGTATGACGGTTGCATTTGGCACTGTATTTACTGCCGCTTCATTGTGCTCCGTTTAATTAATATACTTAATTTTGAGAACATGAGTGTATGATACAGGATACTTAGGTCCGACAGTAACCTTTCACTTTTATTTGCTCATCTAATTTAACTCTTTGGGTTGCTAAAGCCGAGTTTATGAACGCTACGAAGGAACGTAACAGTCAGACATCTTCTGTTACTATTACTGCTGCAGCCGCCACCACCACTATCACTACTACTAACACTATCACAACATTATCATCACCGTCACAACCAACACCACTACTATCACCAAAACTATCACTACAAATAACACTATCACCACCATCACCACTACCACCAACACTATCACTGCCACAATTACCATCACTAACAATATCACAACACTATCACCACCATCAACACAACCACCACCACTATCACCGCCACAGTTTCTACTACTAACACTATTATAACACTATCACCACCACCACCACCACCATCGACACTGCCATCACATTAGTGTCAACAGTACAGGTACCCATATGGTAATGTAAATGGCGGTAGTAGTGATCATGATGTGAGTGACAGCCATTAGACACAAATGTTATGTGCCAGATACTGACAGTGAACAAGCTGCAGCCACAAAAAATGGATAAGGCACGATTACGTGAGCGAATGCTCGTTTCTCAAATCGACCTTTGTTCCGTGAAGTTAGTTCGAACAGTACGTTGGTTGTCGTGGTCTCCACCTCTCAATGAGCACAATGAAAGTAGGACTACACAATGTCTTCTCGGGTGATCATTCCATGACGATGGAAGCACAATTTGTCGCTGAAACGCTGGAAATATATTCCATACTAATTCGAGAAGACATATAGCATTCAGTCGCCACACAAACGCAAATATCATACTGAACAGATTTGAGTATTATCTGATGCTACGGTGTGCGACAATACAGCGTAACAGGCGTACAGCATTGTACAGGGTGATTCTGTCGCTACAGGCCCCAAACTATTTATAGACAATAGTTTGGGACCTCTAGCGACAGAATCACCCTGTAGATAATTTTCGATGAAGACGTTGCTGTATCACCCACTTACGCTCTACGGCATCAACGACGCCAACTCAGTTTATTCTATAGTTTCATTAGTTTAATAGACTTTTTTTCAATAACGTTCGTAAAGGCAAGTTAAAGGACCACATAGCAGACCACCTCCACTGTACTGCATGCTGCAGATGGCCAGTAAATACAACAGTGACGTAACATACTCATCACAGCCATCCTGCTCTCTTCGTGACCAGAACATGCGGGTATTCGATACGAGGAAAGTCTCACTGAATCAGACTCCTGAACTTCAGTAGGCCTACCTAATTCGGACCCAGTGCTTGGGATATTTAATGTTTTCAAAATAAATAAATTGTTTTGATGTTGCCCATCCCGTTCTGCTTTGCAGTTAAATTGTTTAGAGCAATTAATATCACCGTCCGCACAACTTCATCATAATTAGTTAAGTACGTATTCACATTAAACAGTTACATGTTTCAACCACATGAGGTCAGGATGTACGCTTTTATAAGTAACGGTTTTATTCTCTGCTAACATAGTGGTATATGTCATACAGGTTTGTTGTGTGTACAGTAAAAAACTCCTGATGATGGACAGAGGAACTGTCCGAAACATGTGGAGTTTTGTTCCAGAAATAAATTTGAGAAATTTGTGCATCTAGTTGGTTTTATTGTAAGAATCTCCGCATATTACTTCTAATACTAGGCCAAAAGAACACCTCAACGTCAGATTTATTGCTTACCCTAGAATGCCAAACGTTCGTGTTAATTCTCAACGCCAGATGTAATATTTATGCTAAAGACTACACATCATAATTGCAGAATGGAAGTACGATTGTGCGAGCTCTGTACAGCGCATCTAAGCCTGTGGACAGAAAACCAGGGCAAACAATGTACGTATAACGTAACACTGAGCCGCGTTCGTAGAACCATTGTTGCAGTGGAAAAACAATAAGTATTACATATTCTGAGTGTGTGTTTGTAGCCTTAGGCATCCAATACGCAATGCACATGTGCCGTGTTGTCATCTGTGGTCTGTCCGGCTCTACAGAATGTTTTCACACAGGCCTAATCATAAACGGCATGATTTAAAAAAGAGAATGAACCTAAAATAAGCGTTTTATGTTTTCTTCTGGGTAATTCCCCGGGGAATTGCCCAGAAGAAAGTATAAAACATTCAGAACACGGCGAAAGTTTGAAATCAAGCATAAAATAAATGTTTTGATTTTCTCTACAGCTTCTGTCTGAAATATTTGTCATTTTAGAAGAATTGAGCGAGATATTATCATAAATATTCGTAGGAAAAAAGTTACTGGACACGAAATGTGTGCTTTTTTTGTGTTCTCTACAACTTTTTCTCAAGGAATATAAGAATAATTCAACGAGATACTACGATAAATGTATACAAGTCGTCATGTATGTACCCGTTATTCTTGTCAGATTTTAGTAAAACTTGAATTTTCTCGATATATTTTCGAAAAATACATATAAAATTTCAATAAAATCCGTCCAGTGGAAACCGAGTTGTTTCATGCGGACAGACAAACAGACAGACATGATGCAGCTTTTTCGCCATTTTGTGAACACGCGTAAAAGCTTTTACACGACAATCAATACTCACTGTTTCAACCCGTTATTGATACAACAGACAACAACCAACACCCACGAACTACAGCGCCTGACAGAACTCCAGTTTCACATCCGTTCCTCAGTTCACAAATATTGCAACACCGTACATGAAATGCGAATACACGAGAAATTTCTGTGCGCTTTCCGGGTCTGTCACTCAAGACACATTCACTATGCAGCCTGTTGAAAATACTGAGTAGTGAAACACGTATGACGAAAATGTAGCTTTTCTATACTCTGCGCTATTCCCAGGCTTCAACAATGAGTCTCCGTTCCCGAGGCCAATGCAGAGTATTGGCAGACGCTGGAGATGTCGAAAAAGAATTACAAACGTGTCTTCAGTCACAGATTAAAAGTACATATTAGTCCGAAGTACAGTTCACATTATGTCAATATAAACTTCATTTGCCGTTTCTGCTTGTTCAGAATATGATACGTGAGAGTACAAAATTCAACATGGCCTCATTTCACGGTAAGGACTGAATACAATTCAACATACGAGTAGAATCGGAGCAAGCCCGCCAACTTTCTCTTATCACTTCCATCAATCCGTTCTCACTCCAATAATGTCACGCCGTTTACATACAACACTACGATGTCCGTCCCTGCGTCATCTTCAATAGCCCCTTGATCAAAGACTCACACAAGATTTTAGACTGACCCCACACCTATTGTTTATTACTTACGCAAGACTTAGTGTGTATTTGTGTTTTGTAAATACATACAGGGACATTCAATTACAAACTAAACCATAACATCTCAGTCTTGTGATCACGTGGAAAAATGAAGACGTGGCACGCAAAGGTGTCGAATCGCGTTTGTTGTTGTTGTATGTATAAGGGATGTTGGCAGTGACAAATCAAAATTCAATAAAGCCATAAGGTAGGAAAGAAATTAAGTTTGAAGCAAGGTACTTGTATTATCCATAAAAAAAGGCAGCGTACAAACGGGTATGGCGGTTTGAGTGTGACCAGCACGAAATGCCAACATCCTGCCATCACAGTATTCTAAATTCCGTGTAATGACTGTTGACTGTCTGTTGGCCAACAGAAAGTCAGCTAAAAATCACAACACGTACCAGGTGTATATATACAGTATACCTCCTGATGATGGTCTACAAATATGCCCGAAACATGTAGAGGTTGACTGACGAAATAAACTGAGGATAAATAGCGCATCAAGGTGGTTTCCATTACGTGTATGTATCGATATGCACGGTCAACAAAACATACAATTTAATCTATGTACGAGTACCTCTGCTGACCCATCAGTAATTGAACACAATGGCTTCTTGTTTCGCCATCGGTTGATAAACTTACCTGTTTAATTAATTAATAATGAAAACACGTAGCACAACACACCAAAATATCCTACGCAAAACGCGACTTCGAATTTGGAATTTCGTAAGTCTCGCCTAAGACGGGTGGGGCACCACAGCATCCGAAAACTTACATTACGGTATTTCTACATTTAGCCTAAAGCTTGCAAGGTTGCTTCCTTTCAGGACAAATAATGTATGGTAGAGACATGGAGGGCAGACGCAGGAAGTAACAGAGACACTGACATTATACCTGAAATTGTCAACTACAGACACCATTGGAAACGCGGGGATAATATTAAAAATTACTTATTTATTATTTACTGGCGAATTACATTATAAGATTTACAATCAGTTTCACGTCACGTGGTCTACATTTCAGGCTCAATAGTTTTTACACACACAAAAAAAACTTATTTCAACTATTTTAGCAATCTTTCTACCTATATTTGACATTTTTATACACAACCTGGATACAATCACCGGCCAGGAAAATAACAATCCAACGATTTTTAAATAGTTTTATATAAATTTTGTATTGTATGACCTTTGTAAGTCATACAGCATCCCATACAAAAAGAACAATTTGCACTGTTTTACACCTTATTTTAAAGATTGTGGTAATTGTGGTCTGATGATGGTCTATTTAAACCGAAACATGTAGTCACTCCTGAATTTAAAAACGTGGCTGTACACAGTGTGATCCATAAATTTTAGGGCTGATTTTTTTTTAAATAACAGAACTAGAGCGATCTATCAGCCAACCCACTAACGAAGTACTACCAGCCAACATCCGTTCACACACCGAGTTTAGTTTGTTCATCTTCGATAGTGTACAAGTTATAATTTGTCTTGTATAGAGAGTTGCCATAAAAATTTGTTTCAGACCCGGTCTGACCGCGACAGAAACACTAGTATTGGTGCAAAAGGCTCATGGGAATAAGGCTGTGAACGGATCAAACGTTTTTAGGTGGTATTCTCGATTACGAGACGGAAGGGAGCTGGTAGAAATGACGGGAGAGGTGGAATTGTAACGATTTTGCAAATTAAAACTTTCTTTAGATAAACAAAACATGAAGACACGATCCAGCCCAAAACTGATCTATAGGGCATGGTGAAGGTCCGTGTTCCTTAAAATATGGTACTTCCTGATTAGCTGACTAAACACAGACTTTCACTGCTCAAGGAAGAATTAACAACTCCGTCTTCATTTCTTATTTCCCTCTTGCATAATTAAAACGAGCTACATGGAAGAGTACGAACACCGCAAATACAGACACTGTAATTCGGCAAAATGCAACGCACATGAAGGATCAGGCAAAGTTTCAAACATAGCTCTTGTCTAGGAGCAGTCAATGCCCTTCTGCCATTTGTTGTGGCAGCAGAACAGAAACCGCTACATCGAACGTTTACCTGCAGACGCTACCGCAGCCTACAACGTCATTCACCGTCGTCTTGTGCCAACAGCAGCACGTCACTTCTCGGTGGAACATATCCTTACCTGTAAGTCTCACAATGCCGACGCAAAACAAGACTACGTGCTCACACAGGAATATGAAATGTCATAACGTTCTTCCGCCTACTCTTTCAAAGCAACAAGCAAAGAAATTACGTCCGAAAACATACACAGTAGTGTCTCGTTTTACGACGGGGTTACGTTCTCGAATATTTGGTTGTAAATCGAATTGTCGTAAAAAGAGCACTATTTAAAAGGTTTAAATTGAGATAAGTTCATGGGCCAAACAAATTAGTCAAATAATTTTATAATTTACAATATTTTTTTACTGACTACGGGCTGGATGGTCCGGGATCGAGTACCGGTGAGGACGAGATTTTCCGCCCGTCCAGACCGGCCCTGGGGCCCACCCAGCCTCCTGTAAAATGGGTACCGGGTCTTTCCCGGGGTTAAAGTGCGGCCAGGGCGTGCTGCTGACCACTCACCCCCTTCTAGTGCCGCGGTAATGGAAGAGTAGAGCTATAACTCTACCCACCCTCTGGGCCACACCGAGCCTGTAACGGGATCACTTTACCTTTAATAAGAACGTGTTGACATTTGAATGGATGGTGTACGCAGGTTTCAGTTCGTGATTCACCACCTTAACAGAAGTGTCATGATGCCACACGTCCGGTAAACCACTAACTTGGATATATTTACGTGCATCTGTCGGTACCATCATTGTAGGCTACATATTGGAGTAATGCTCTCAGGTCATGGACCATATATTAATTCCGACACGTTCACAACAAAAGCTCAGAAAATGAATGCAAAATTAAAATCGTTTGGTGAACAGTTGGTCATTTTCTGTTCTGTATGCACTACCAACAAATACGATTGTTTTAGTCAAACTGTGTAAGAGGACTTCGTACAACATTTAATCCTTTTGAACCACGAGTCTCGTTCAGGTTAACTGTGCAGCTTCTGCTGCATTCTTCAGCTGAAATTTCAACACGCTGAGAACCGACTCAGGGCGCTGGAAATTCATTTATGCCCGTTACTGAATTCATAGAGAGCACAGCTATTCTATGCTGGCCGGGATAGCGCAGTCGATATAGCAAATCGCTACGGGCTGGACGGTCCGAGGATCGGATCCCGGAAGGGGGGGTGAGATCTTCCGCGCCCGTCCAGACCGACCCTGAGGCCCAACCAGCCTCCTGTACAATAGATACCGGGTCATTCCCGGCGGTAAAGCAGCCGGCACGTAGCGTTGACCACCCACCCAGGGTCGAGGTTAAAGAGTACAGCTACACCTCCACTCCCCTCTAGGACATCATGGCCTGTTCTAATGTGAACTTTACTTTGTACGAAATGATTTGTGAGACAAACTTGATGCAACAATTATGATTTATTAATCAATCATTAGCTCAACACGTTTCGGGTACCATTATGCCCATCTTCAGAAGCGCAAGGCCGTATATAACTGCATATGTTTTTCAGCACTTAATGTGCTGGCTGGAGTCTTGGAAAGGCGGGAGGCAGGCCGCGTGCACAGTGTAGAGGATGTTATAACAGCCTCTACACTGTGCATGCGGCCTGCTTACCGTCTTCCCAAGACTCCAGCCAGCACATCTAGTGCTGAAAACCACGTGCATATATATACGGCCTTGCGCTTCTGAAGACGGGCATAATGGTGCCCCAAACATGTTGCGCTAATGGTTTATCAATAAATCATAATTATTGCATCAAGTTTGCGTCACAAGTCATTTCATATTAAGGATGCACGTTCACACGAACATCAAATTTGCTATATACTGTATCTTCACAGCTGCTCTATATGACACGGGGCGTAGCCACGGGGGAAGGGAGATTGGCGCATCGCGCCGGGCAGCAAAATGAGCATTTTAAATGAACACCGATATTCTGCGCTCAAGTAATTTTAAATTATTGCAATAAGTAAATAAAATTCAATAAATAATTGTAATTTTTTAGTTAATAAGTTCTGTGATTACTCGCCACGGGCTCCATAAAAAGCTAGCTACGCCCCTGATGCTGTCAATCGCTTGGAAAATATCATGGATAAATGCAACTCAAGAACACGACCAATTTAACAATAACAAGGCGCTGAACAGTTACTGCTACACCCCAAGTGTGCTGGGTAGGGTTACGTGTTTGGAGACTTTATGTATAGCTGTAAATAATGTATGCGATCAGTGCGTGTGTAAGTTACGTGATCAGAGCTTATAATCACGCTTTCAAGCCAGGCAAGTGATATTCTTCTGTCTTGGAATTTACAAACATGGCGATAACGCGAGCGTCATATTTTAGGTTTACTGCACACCAGATATCAAATAAGCAGAACCGAGCAAAAAGATGCAGCATACACTGGCTGCCCTCCTTCAGCTCAATATGCTGTCGACAAGTTAACGCAATACGACGGCCACCACACGATGTGGACATTCCAGTGTCTTTCATTAGCACCAGCGGCTCCTGCAAGGCAAACTAATTGCAGGAAACACTCTCACTGCTAAGTTATTAAGTAATTAAATGCCGTCATTCGACTAACAAAGTACGAGCATTTTCAGTGTCCTCCCACGCCAGAGTGGCTTCCCTCACTCGCGTAACTGCTATGTACTTCATCCACTTCGCTGGGACACAAAGAAAACTGGGGCAGGCCGGAGCTTTTATTATCTTCTTATACAAACTCGATCTCATTTGCTAGCACCGTTGATGTACCTGAGCCACCGAACAATCAACAACACAAAATCTGTTCCTTACTCTCAACGTAAGGGGTTCGAATCTCAGGACAAATAACGGCAATTATGAAGTATTTCTCGATCAACATGAAAGTGTCTGGTGTGACTGGGTGACCGCGAAGCCACACCACACAGTTTCTTAAATCGTTCATAATCGCTGTCTTCAAAATATATTTTACAAAACAACCCAGTTTTCGATAGAACACTTCGTTGAATAAACCGCAAATCAACAAGCACAAACAGAAAGCAATAACTCTGCACAGATATACAATGACTCCTACGAGGGTTTCCTGCCTCTATCAACAACAGACATTGGCCATCATGACTTATAAATGCCAATCATTTTTAAATATCATAAATAATATTAAATTGACCACTCTGTTTCAGAACAAAGTGATGAATACAATATTTGAACACCATAGTGGTAAAGGAAGTACTATGGTGAGGAATAAAACCAGCGATAATGAACCTGTACCCTCCAATAATTGCTTCAGAAGCATAAAACAAGTTCAGCATTTATCACGCGATTAAAAAACAGGGAAGACATTTGCAGCTGTAGTTAAAAGACAGCAATCCAGACACAATTTGTGAGAGCCAGGCATAGCTGGAAACACACTACGAAAGGTCACGGAAATTCTCAGGGTAGAGTTAAATAGCCGTTACTGAAGGCGCTGAAAACTGGATAATTATCATCTGCACAGTACGAAATTCAGGGCCTAAGAAATCCATGAGTAGTGGCGGATTACAGTTTTGACTCTCCCGGTACTCACCAGTAAGGTAAAACGTAATGATTATCCTAGAACAGGCCATGAAGGTCTATAGTGGAGTAGAGGTATAGCTCCACGCTTTCTTTAACCTCGGCGCTAGATGAGGTATGTGGCAAACTCCACACTCCGGCCGCTTTAACCTCATTCATGAACAGGCAATCACTGCACAGAGGGATGGGTCGCCCTTGGACGGGTGCGGAAAATCTCAACGCCATCGGGATTCGAACCCCAGGCCGTCCAGGCCGTAGCACGTACTCGCAAATACACTTTTATAAGTTCAGGTTTGTTACTGCATACTCTGATCGATGTTCTTCGTACCCATCCTTCTCATCACACGAATAGTGCCGATGAGCTTGAAGAATGCCACCATAATTTCTAGCCAAATCTACCAGCAGTGACACAACATACTTAAATGAGATAATCAAAAAATTACCTTTTGCACAATAAGTTATCCCCTATCTTACAAGTCTTGCCACTGAATTGAACGTATGAAGGTCTTGCTCCAGCATTCGTTCTCAACGCCATTTCCTCAGACTGCCACAACGCTACGTGACGACCCCGCAATCATGGAGCCAGTGGAGAAGCAACGTTGTTGCTGTGGCAGTACACCGGACAGTCACTGTCAGGGCTACGCGTCTAGCTGGAACCTTATAAAACGTGCCGCCAGAGTTTCATTTCTTGTTTTTATACGTTGGAGAAAGGGACAAGTCCATTAATAAAAAAAAGGCTAGTCCGTTTGTGCACGAAGTTCTTCACTGTGTAATTTTCTCCACAGCACTGTGGGTCCAAACAACAATAATTTCCTGACAGTGCCACACAGTTTCACCGCCCTCTATTTCTGGGTCTACAGCCTATACTAAGTTCAGATACACAGTAATGCAGGAAATCGTAAACAAATTCCGACTTAGGGCAGTATACTTATAATTGCAAATTCTGTTTTTTTTTTTAAATAAAGTCAAGACATTAGATCCCAAAAAATTAATTTTACTATGTAACCCGCTTTTCGTACCATGCTTCTTGAAAACATATCTCAGGACACAATTTTACTCCTCCCAAAATGTGTCCATTTTTGCAATCAAATCAGATATACTTTGGAGTCACTTCGATCAAATTTCGGCCACTCATGGGATATAAGGACGATCTATTGTGCGAACTTCGATAGCGTCTATTGTACTATTGTAGTTTAGCCATCGCGCGAGACAAATGGTGGTATAGCCACTTAAAACCGGCCACGGTAGCTTGCTACCAATCTTTCCTCTTGGATCATTCAGAATCGAATTCCGATATCTATTTCGATGCTGAAAAGGCTACCTTTCATGCTTACCTTTTGTAAAGCAAGTTCCTACACCCTTAGGTACAGCACGGGTAGCAAATTCCTACAGTTTGGTGTACAATAGGGATAACATGTAGGAACCGACTAGCTAGTTACATATCTAACCAACCAACCAACCAACTACTAACTACGTAAGTAACTGAGTAACTAACTAATTAACTACGTTGAATGCCAATAGTTCTTCACGCAGTCAACAAAATTTCCAACATTTTGTGGACCTCGTAGGTTCACACCGTGTTCACAAGCGCCCGCCACTTGTTCCTAACATCAGCCAGGCCAGCCAAACCGATTTCTTTAAGATACATTTTAATATCATCATACCATCTACCAAGCAGTTCCTGCTATTCAGGTTCCCCCCACCAAAGCCCTTTATGCATATCTCCTTTCCCCATACGCGTAACAAGCCACGCCCAAATCATTCTTCTTCATTTGATGAGTCTAATATTTGGTGGTAATAAGATAATATTATATGGCACGTTTTTGTACGGCAGAACGCGAAATAACAGTTTTTTGGAAAGCTTCTTGATGTGAGTACACACAACACAAGAAACACGTAATTTAATAATTTAGACTGAATTAGCCTACGTCTTTCTCGATCAGTTCGTAAGTTATAAGTACATGCACAATATAAATTACATTTTAAGACTCCCGTAATTACTTATCAACCTAAAAGGGGAAGCCATCACTATTGTGCACGGTACCCACATGTTTAACACCCAGACGGTTCTACCTGCATTACATCGGTTCGGCAGTTTGGTTGTGATAAGAGCTAGCCCGGATCTGAAAGGCTGCAAGGACAGACCCGTACGGGAGGTCAAGTAGCCCTTACGATGCCGTGTGCGCGGTCAGAATGTATACTCAGGCAGTAAGACAGTGTTAAGCTAAGGATTCTGAAAGTACGGTTATCACTGCCAGCGACAAGACAAATCCATATGATAATCGCTGTCATGATCACTCGGTGTCTGAAAAAAAAACTTGTATTTTGTAAGCAACCGTCTTCACACAGTGCACCAACATTTTAGGCGTGACTTCAATATTAACGTAAAGCTGCTGACACTGACAACAAATTGGTTTTATCTCAGTATTTAACCAACTTGATGCACAAAATTTGTTTCACAATAAGTTTTATTTCATGCCTCTACATGTTTCGAGCACATGTGCTCATCATCAGGAGGTCAAAATTGCATTA
>Ga0123352_10002964_pt1 | contig 24169 bp, 19 predicted proteins | sample TergutLab28metaG_FD_89700 | JGI IMG/M metagenome (GOLD analysis project Ga0123352, IMG submission 89700) | Labiotermes labralis P1 segment gut microbial communities from Petit-Saut dam, French Guiana - Lab288 P1 | ecosystem: Host-associated > Arthropoda: Insects > Digestive system > Gut ...
AAACAGAATCGAGTTACATCTGTCTGTAAACCACTAGGGTTGGATCCCCTTCTTATATTGCAGGAGAGAGAGAATAGGTAACTTTAGCAGCCCTCTCACACCAAAGACCCTTTGTTGTTAAATTATTGTTGTCTGTTATTGATACAGCTATTGTGATTTCATTTACATGAGCCGTGACACATCAGGCATTAAATTTACTGATGTTATTCTAGGTATTTGGAGTTTGGTTCCTGGCAGGGTTAGTGATTTTCAGCTCATTACCATATCCAGACTGGCTCTGGGGCCATACACTTTCTTAGTCACTTGGTTCAGGAAGTTTTTCTGTGTATGTGAAGTGACTGGAACATGAAGGTGACCATTAACTACTGTTTATAGCACTGTAGTCTAAATTTTGGCCTAGAAAGCTACAGCTTTACCTTCGTATCCTCTGTGCCTTTGTGGATTGGTACTGAGGCATAAGTAACTTAATCCTATATTAGATCTGTGAAAGTACTAGGCAGAATTGCCTTGTTTGGTTACTTTTTCACAGTGTCCATAGTGAAATTAAAGTCATTATGGTTTTTCTTAAATTTTAGATCCATTTCAGAAAAATTATATAATATTTATGAAACTAATAATTTATTGAGTTCCATTTCATGCAGATCTTGGGTCCGCCTACCGATTAACACCAGGTTATCATGGTGGTAGCTCTTCACCACTGAATACATATGATATTTACAAATCTTTTACCTTGTTAAACCATTTATATTTGACTTTGCTTAAATATCTGCCTAAATTATTTGAGTTTTGTTAGAATAGTACATTTTTTTTCCTGCTTGACCAGTGGGCGGCTGTTCAAAGCTTCACCCGATGCTCTGCCAGCATTGTGTCATACACCATGTCTTGGGGAGCTTTAACATTCGATGCCAGGAACTAGACCAATGATCGCAGTGATAAAAACCTTTAGGAAACCTATAAAAACTCACTACAACATTGGGCCTGTGCTTACTGGTCAAGCAGGAAAAGAAACATCCTATAATATTTTCCTGTATGCCATCTCCTTATTCAGATTTAACCATTTTTTATTTAAAAATTTTGCTCTCCAACTTCTAGAGTCTGAACAGTCCAGTAATGTGTGATTAATGTTGACTTCATGTAATAAATGTAACAGACGTCCTCCTTGATCTGCTGTCTTTGTAATTCCACATCCACACTGCTAACAACCACGCTACCCCACTTCTGTCTTTCCCATTACAACATTCTGTATGCGATCTATTACCCCAGTTAAAAGGCATTTTTGTTAGAGTGTTACCAAGCTGTTATCAAACATTTTTGTACCATATTCTATCTTTCTGTATCATCACACTTGTATTTCATAATCTTTGTTATCTCTGTTAAATTACACTCTTGTTGCTTCCTCCATACAAATGCCAACCCATTATTAGTATAGTTCCTCATTCAACTACTTAGTCCAACTTCCCACACTCATATTAGTCCTCTTCCATTTGTAATAATGTTTTGCCAGATCTTCTACATCCATACATGTAATCTGGTACCAGTACATTATTATCAGCCCACTGCACTTTCCTCTCCTGCTCTGTCCCAAGCTCCATTTCAGGAAATTCATTTGCTGCACAACACAGACAAAAATGACAGAAAGAGCTGAAATTAAGATTAGTAATAATAACATACTTTATGTACAAGTACTGTTTTTCAGCAGTCTTTTTCCTTGTCAGTGGCTTTCCAGCATCTGGAAATGAGAATGTAATCCCTGTTGGTAAAAGTTCTTTGAGGTCTATTGGAGCCAAATTTCTTCCCCCTTGATAACCTTGTCTTACCTAAACTTTCTACCATTAATGGCATTTTTTGTTGGACCAAAGCAATGAAAATCGGGTGGACTCAACACCAGACTGTATGGTGGATGGGGCAACACAATCCAACATAGCTTTGCCATCTCTTTTCTTATTTTCAGACTGTCATGCAGCCTAATTATGCAAGAGAAGGACATCACTCATCTTCTGATGTAGTTGCGCTTGCATCATGCACTTGCAGATTCTTTTAGGCTAGTAACATATGCCTCAGACTTCATCATTATTACTTTCTCCATAGTTTCATGTGCCACAAGACAGTTGGCATAACTTCCCTGCTGAGGGAGCTGTTTTGAAATTCCTCTTGCATGGTGAAATTGTCTTACCCCAGTCACATTTTGTCCAGTGAAGTCATCCTGATCTGTCTCATATCAAGCCAGCAACTCACCAGCATTGTGCTTCTCAGAACCTTATGTGAGGTGTTGGCTGTTGCAAAACAAACTTCGCATGCAATTTGAATATCCTAGTTGCTGAATAATCATCTTCAGAATTCTTTCACTGCTTCCAAGCTGCAGTGGTAACTCCCTGGAAGTGACATGAATGATTTCATTAACATGTTGCACATTGTCAGTTTTCTAGGCTGACCTGGACAGCCACTGCATGGTTCATAATCTAGGTTGATGTTTCCTTTGTTTGACAGTATCACACGTTTTGCCCAGAGTCCACTTGTGCTTTTGTTGATAGTGCGCTATCTGTAAATATTGTTAGATGTTTGTAAATATCACCCACCGCCTCCTTCTAGCCATTAGGAACTTGATGACAGCTCTCTGCTTTTGATACATTTCTCCATCAGACATCACTTTGAAAAGTGATTACATCGTTGTTGTCTATCAGAATTTAATGATATCCTATTATCCAAGGTAGGGAAGTTCAAAATTAATGTATACCAAATTGCATCTCTTTCTGATGATTTTTGGCATGGATAAAATATGTGGAACAAACGGTTTTGAGTGATCTCTATAATTAATTAACCACAGCAGAGAGATGGGCACGTGAAATTTGTATTAAGTAGTTAACTGAATGGAGGACAGCCCTTTTGAGAAGGTTATAATTCCTCAACAGATTGAGAAATTATGCAACCCACAGATTCATTATTATTTTTTACAAGATCTCAGCCCTTGTCCCTGTCATGAGTCTCATGAATCCAATCCACACTGTCCTCTCCTGTTTCTTTAAGATCAGGTTTTTATTATCTTTCTGTCTGTGCTTAGGTTTTCCAGGTAGTCTTTTTCCTTCATGTTTTTCCCAAACCCCTCTATTCATGTATGCCACAAACCCTGCAGGTTCTTAATCCATAAATTTGTCTTGAAAGCACAATTGCATTGTTCTTTTTACTGCAGAGTTGCAGCTCGTATTGCTCAGCGTATTGAACAGTTGAGTAACTTGCCCACCACCATACCAGAAGATCTTCGTGTGCAAGCTCAGATAGAACTTAGAGCTCTCAAGGTTCTGAATTTCCAGAGACAACTTAGAAGTGAGGTAAGTTCTTCCTGTCCCATTTTGTTTGAATGTCATTGTTGATTTTACCTTCTTGATATAGAAATTAGTTTTAAAAAAACATTTTTACAGATCTTATCTTGTACACGAAGAGATACGTCCCTTGAGACAGCAATGAATGTAAAAGCATACAAGCGCACCAAACGCCAGGGATTGCGTGAGGCACGAGCAACTGAGAAGTTGGAGAAACAACAGAAATTGGAGGCAGAGAGGAAAAAGAGACAGAAACATCAGGTATGTGGATCAGTGTATGACGCATCTGTTAATGTAAGTGTACTGAGATCACTCAGTTATTTTCAAGTCTCACGTAATAATCATCGTAAGTTGCTCTTTATGTCTCAAATAATACACAGACACTCTTATAAAGAAGTGTGTATTACCCCCCTGATACATACTTTGTAATTTTGCATACTTAATTGTTAAAATGTTCATTTGTTGTTGCAGGTTTTATCATAGGACATTTCATTTTATACCATCAAATTTGTAAATTCTTAGTTGTAAAATATCTCTATGATGGAGGGCTAACTTCATTAGTTCAACACTTTTTTTTTTATTTGTTACTTGTCACCATTCATGTTGTGTAACATATAAGACTGAATGAATATCATGCAGGTATTGCAGATTGATATCAACATTCATTTTCTTTTCAATGGAACTTACTTAAATTATGGAAATCACTTTGTTAGCAGGATGTCTGTTCAGAAAATTCATAGACTACTTGGGCAGCCTACCTTTAAAATTGTGTGACACATGTGTGTTAATTAGACATGGTTTAGTAGACTGTGTGGTTCCTATCACTGTTTATCATTCAGTCCCAAGTGTTTTGTTGTCAAGTAAAGACTATCATATGACTTAAGGAAAGTATACATTAGGTGATTTTGTAAATATTTAATTAATGAAACGGCAGTTTTTATTTTTAAATTTTGTTCAGAATAGGAAAAACTGCTAATGAAATTAATGATTTGTTGAAGGGGGCACTGTAATGGGAGGGGAATATTTCAGAGGGGATGATGTTTATGCAGATTTATATGGTGTATGCTGTGTTTTATGAGTCACTCCTAGAACTTTTTGAAGAGGCCTGGTACATGCTGTGTACTTTCTATAACAACAGGAAGAAAAGCAGATGAATTCCAGTAGTAAATCCTGTTATACTGCAGCTACTCATATATGTTCTAATGTTCGATCAGAGAGTATTTTCTGTAGTATTTCTATATGTTTGTCATGTTGTCACCATGGTCACATGGCCTGCAGTTGAGGACAGCCAACAAGATGGCTCCAAATCAGGGGTTGGAAATAGGGCAAACAAAAATTCACAATAAAATCTAGCACATTACAAAATGGTGGGTTTTTGTGAATGTGTTGATGAACCTTTGCATTCCATGGAAGGTGTGGAGTGTCTTAATTAGCTAAGCATGTATTAGTGCACCCATCCACACAGTATCATGTAAACCTTGTAAGTGTTCTGGGAGTGCAAGAAACACAACACGTGTAGAAAAAAAATTAAAGGCAACAAAATTTAATAATTAAGAAAGATGAATTGGTTAGCAGAATACAGATATCTTACCCAGAGGAATGAGGCTGGACACTCACACACCAAATGGCCTGGCTGACTTTCTGATAATAAAACTTAATATATATCAGTAACTTAGAAAAAATTATACAGCGTACAGTGTAACACAAATGTAAAATTTGCACGAAGCCAGCACAGGGACCCCTCGCATGTCTTCAGAAATCACCAAACAGGATTTAGATAAAAAAGCTGAAACCAAATTTAGACCATCCCTATTCTTCAAAAAGGCAAACCAAGAGTGAGTATAAAATGTCTCAGGCCTTCAGGTAAGGGCAGGACAAAGGGGAGGGTTGAAAAGGATAATTGTAATGCACGGTGCAGGCCCAAACTCTATTCTTCAGGCTCATATGCCATAAGGGCTTGATACTTACATGGCACATTAGCTTATCAAAAAGATCTTTCATCTGTGGAGTTTGTTGTTTTGCATATGGCAGTGTGTGTCAATCATAGTAGATGTTAATGAGATCTGTATATTATGTGACTTAAATATCATTTTTGAAAAATAAATGAAGTTCTCTTGTGGGCTTCATGTAAAATAGTGTTTTTTTTCGCTCCACCCCAATGGAATTGATCTGCAAACATTATAAGACTTAATCTTAAATTGCTTCATGATCCACCATGCACCACACATATGGAGATGCTCCCTTATTTCACCAACAAGTTGGGTTGCAGAGGTCAGTTTGTTCACAAGTCCAACTTTACTCCTGTCAGTACCACACATGTTGAAAAACAGTCAAACAGTTTGTCCCAAAAGTATGTGCAATGTTTACCAGTGTCTTAACTTTTTCACAACAATTTATAATGCCCACTCTAGTTTAGATTGTGATAGTGCACCTTTTCTTACCCAGTGCGTTTACAGGCCACTGGACACACAGCAGGATTCTTCATATTTCCCACAGTTTGTAAGTGGAATGCTTATAAGTAGAGGAACACTTGCACATGTTTGGGTATAAATAGTACCCTTCTTATTAGTGCTCCAACATGTTTGAGTTAGTCGAAATCCATTATGAGGGAGACAGTTATATGAGTCGTAGCGGAGCACATCTTCAATGGTTCCACCAAAACTCATACAATTGTCTCACTGATGTTGGACTTTGACAGACCAAAACATGGCAAAACATTAATAGAGAGGCTACCATTTATACCTGTGAACATACTTTGTAGGTTATTATTTAAAACAAACATAAAACTTGCTTCTGAACCAGATTCTTTGATGATACTCTCTGTCAGAAATATTAATTTTCTAAACATGCAGTTCTTAGGTGCTTTCATGTTTATTCATTGTGTTTCTGATATCAGACAGTGAAATTCTTGGGTGATGTTTTCCATGGGACTTTTTTCTGTTGGGCAGGAGTTCTTGATATCAGTTCTGCAGCATGGAAAGGACTTCAAAGAATATCATCGTAATAATCAAGCTAGAGTGGCACGTTTAAACAAAGCTGTCCTAAATTACCATGCAAATGCAGAGCGTGAGCAGAAGAAAGAGCAAGAACGAATTGAGAAGGAACGTATGCGTCGCCTCATGGCAGAGGATGAAGAAGGATACAGGTATATACGCAAATGATGTTCTTTAACACATACATTCCAGTTCTGTTTCAGTAATGTAATACTTAAAGTCCGGGTTTAAACTTTCATTGTACAGCGCTGTCATATGAAGTTTTTTTAGACTGTTTATGTCTTTATTTGGGGTGTTATAACAGCCCATATATCTTTGAAATTATTGGATCAACAGCAGTGAAATACATGAAATCTGACTTGAAACTGAAGACACCATATCACAAAATGGTTCACATTCCCCAGAATTATTAGTTGTTGCATAAAACGTAACATTAAATTTCTGTGTATAATAACAGAAAAGATAACGTACATTTTCACTCACATTCCTTTTCAAAATTGCTACAAAATACCACATTATATGACATCACGTTTATGCTGTGCTCTATCTGAAGCATTTGTTTAATCTCCATCAAGCAGGCCAACATGTCCCAGCTGGTGTCCTTTAAACCTGGTACCTATAAAGTGTGATGAGTGTATGCATTTGGCTGTGTGTTCATGTTTATTGACAGTATAAATCACATGAATCTGATGGATCTGTCATTGCTGTGGTTACAGGAAACTAATCGACCAGAAGAAGGACAAACGTCTTGCATTCTTATTGTCACAGACAGATGAATACATTGGCAATCTCACTGAAATGGTGAAGCAGCATAAGATGGAACAGAAACGCAAACAGCAAGAACTTAAGCAGAAGAAGGTAAGCAAACCTCTTTGTCCATTGCATGAATGATTCGCATCCTCTTCTTATACATCAGTTGGTACAATGGTAGTGGGTTTTCTAATGCCTAGTACTTTTATCTATCCCACATTTACAGTACAAGTATTAGTTTAGAAACCTAATTATTGTTATTATTAGTGTGTCCATGTTTGTTTGTAGTGAGTAACAGTAGAACCAACAAAGCACATGGAAGTTGTAGTCAGACTGTATTTTATCATCTTGCAACATGTAATGGCCTGCAGGGCTATCTTGAGGGAGAATGCTAAGACATTAATGGAAGTGCTCAGGTTCACATGTATGTAAATTATGAATAAAATATATGTTGATGTAATATAAAGTAAACGTTTATTTTGATTATTAAAAAGTATTTAAAATGTGGATCCCCTCTTAAGTGGATATAAATCCATATTGGTACATCAAAATGTGTACAACTGATATATAGTTGTGAATATTTGCCATATAACTGGGTCATGTTACATGTAAGAACATCATATACAGTCGTAACATTAGGTGCATGTAGTATATGTATGTGCCAGTTCTTCTAGGAAGGGAAGACAATTTCGTCATGTGCAAACATTCATATGTCGAATATAGGTCAGTATGTTATGGGATGTGGTGTAGGGATACTGTGTAAGCCACTTCAGTGTGCATTCTGGATGTATATTATGAACACAATGGCGTGGTGTGAAGATGGGTTTCTGGGATAGTAGAATATAGTTGTGACTTATAAATTCTGTGTACTTTTGTTTGTTATGTCATTACTCATTGTCAGTTTGTGCATGGTCAAAAATGCAGTATTGTAAGAATGTCAATGATACAGCAGTGTATGCCTGTATGTGTTAGACTTTTAAGGACCATTATAATCACCCAATAACGTATCTTTTTGATTAAAGTCTTTGCATAACAGCATGTGAAATAATGTGCATAACTCGTGACATTTGTAACTTGACTTTTTGTCTCATTGTTGAGGAATGTGGCAGTAAGCCAAGGAACTTTGCATACTCTTCCTCATGAATCATATGATTTCCCTGTTACTTGATGCAAAAGGGAGAGAGGAATAAAACTTTCTCTACACAGACAGTTTAGTCATTAAAGGAGAATAACTAATTAAAATGTTTCTAGTTGTAAAATAAAAATTTCTATATTTGTGATTAAGTAACATAATCGCAACCAGAATTTGTCAGCTTTCATAAATGGACTAAGTTGCACGCTTGAAGCATACTTATTTTTTCTTGGCAATGTATAAAATTCAGTACCTGTTTTTTAAAAGGTATTAAGTTGCATTGTTATAATTTAAACCACCCTTGACCTAAGAATCTGGTTATTGACAACAACAGATGGGAACATTTCTGAATCATATCCTCCCACCATTATGGAAATTTCTGTTCTGCTTTTTGGCATCATAATTTTTCACAGTTCAAAGCTATCTGACACTTTGCTGGTGCTATGTAAGTAACTTCATATGCAAACCAGAGTCAATTTGAAAGTTTTGTTTGAATTCTGCGTAATGAAGAGAGATTTGCTCCTTTGTTTGTTGCATTATTACCACCTGTTCAAAGAGCCACATTTGAATGACATACATATTGTTTATATTCAATAAAGAAAGGCATTACATTTCTGTGACTGGATTGAGCACAGAAATGATTATTTCTTTGGTTGGCTTTTTTTCTCCTCCCTTCCTTCTTTGGCGTCCTGTGGTTTTTCTTGCCATCTTCATTTCTTCATCCTAAGGTACAGGGAAGTTATTTGTTATTTCAGATAGTGACACATATTGCTTGTATATGAGAGGCACCAACTACAGTTACTGAGGTTGCTGATGGTTGTCCTCAGTTCTGCAAGGCAGATGTTAGGTCCATACATCAAGTAATCTTGTCATGCTGCAGCACATTGTTAAGACAGTGTGGAGTACATGATGTTGTCAGTTGTCCCACACTATAATGCACAAGATGTTTGTCAAACTGTTAACACTATTTTAATTGAAGCATACCGGCATTGTTTTATGGTAGTGAAAGGTGGACCATGGGTAATGTTTTACTGCCCCATTTTTCTATAGTTTTCCATCTTCCCCCACTGCTGTGTGAGAATATGTTCCTTTTCTAATCCACTTTTCTACATTATTTTCTTGTAAGCAATCAGAAAGGCATGGAGGTTAGCATGTCAGTTATAATTAATTTGACTGAACACACTAATGAATTTTATGCTGTGCATTTTTGCAATTTCTTTTGCCGCTTGCCACTTCACAGTACATATATTTGTCTCACCTTTTTCTGTTTAATAACCTGTGCATTTGTGTACAGCATCATTATATGATCTACAAATTGAAGATTGCTGTCTTGTGGAACTTTGTGCTGGGACAGCATCGTATTCTACAAGACAGTAGCCTTCATAGTTGCCCTTATGAAATTTTTAGAAAAAGAAGAAGAAGAAGAAGAAAGCTGAAGGTGAAGACAATGGTGAAGGAGGTGAAGGAGATGAGGAGGGCTCTCAGGCAGCAGATCCACGGGTTACTGTTATTGAGATAGCTACAGGTGAGTTTTGAATACAAGTGTTGATAAGGAGCTGAAATTTTAACAATGAACATTTTTGTAACTGCCACAATGTGTAGTCCCTCAGCAATAATTATAACAACTTGTGGTATAGAGTTCGTCTTGGTAAACAAGAATTATTCAAGAAAGGTGGTACAGAACTGGTAAGAGTTGGCAGGGTTTTGTAAGTGGGAGGATGGAATGGTATTTCCTTTTAGCCGAAAATGGCTCATTAGGTGGTATTTGCCAGTGATGAACATGTAAGAAGCAATTGTTCAGGTAGCAGCATCTGGCCTGTCATTGCCCCAACTTCAGCACTTTGTTCCCTGCACTTGTATATTTGGTTGAAGGCCAGGACAGTCCAATAGACCATACCTGGAGGCGCCAGAAGCCAGTCAGTCAACCGAAGTTTAAGGTAGTATGTCCCAAGGGATATGGATATGCCTATTCGATGCTCTTCCCTTCACAGCAGTTTCCTTGTCATCTAATACTGTGAGTCCTGCAGATGTTGGAATAGTTGACTGAAAATATGTGTTGTGAGCCCTGCAAGTTTAGTATGAACAGCTTTCTTGTAATCACAATGATGTCATCAGATCTATTTCCACTGAATACCGACATGGATTCTGAAAACAGAGGGTCACACGGGACCAAATCTGAAGAGTATGAGTATGGAAGACAACATTCATGCAGTTTGTGGATAGCAATTCCTGCCCATATGAAGAAGAGTAAGCAAGAGAATTATCGTGGTGGAGAAAGCAGTCATCATTGTCCAATTTTTCATGATGTTTGGTAACATTTTGCCGTCGCCACTCTTCAGCTTCTGTGTACAAATGCTGATTTTCAGTTTCTTCCTGTAGGGAAAATTGTCCTTTCAAGTGGAAGATCATGTGTTAGAGGTCCATTCTGTGATCAGAAGTCTCAGCACTGCTAAAAACTTAGCAAAATTCGATACCCAGTTTCATAAGCATCAACAATCAATGTTCTAATTGCCTTTCATCTGCAGCTAAAGTCAGTCCACTTTTGAACTTTGAAAATGAGTTATGTGGTTGAGTTATTGTCATTATTTCCTGTCTACAAGCATGCTTTATTGTGTCATACATCTCCACTCTAATTTTGCCTAATTTGAAACAACTCAGGACACACTTTTCCTTAAAGTTGCGCTTGTAAAGAAACAAAAATTGAAGGTAGCATTATGTGCATTCACAGCCCTGCTGCTGAATGTCTTGACTTCTGAGTGCCACAACCTGTAGTTTCTTAAAGTACTTGCAAGTGATTCTTCTCTTCTTCTTAGTACGGCTCTACAACTCTTAGTGCAAAGTTTTGGCCTTCTCAACCACTTCCTTCCATCTTCCTCTCTCCTAGACAAGGGTCTTCAAATTTGGCACTTTTAACCTCTGTATATCTTTTTTAACATCATTCTCCCAGTGTATCTTTGGTTTCTCCATTGGCCTCTTTGAAATGGGTTTCCAGGCGTGTATTGCTTTGATCATTCGTGTATCTTGCATTCTTTCAATATGACCATACCGTCCTAGCCTTTGCGCTTTGGCGAAGTTTATTATGTTCTCATGTTTTATTAGTTAATCCAATTCTTCATTAGTTTTTATTCCCCAGGATCCATTTTCATAGGTTGGGCCAAATATTTTCCTTTCAAAAACCATTAGTCTGTTGGTTATTGTTTCTTTTAATATCCATGTTTCACATGCGTATGTGACTACTGGTCTAATTACTGAGAAGTATAATTTCAGTTTTGCATTTTTAGATATAAGCTTGCTTTGAAATATCTTTTTATTTGCAAAGAAGGCTTTATTTCCTACAGCAATATTTTCCTTTATTTCCTCTTCTATTTTGTTGTCTGTATTTCCTGTTGACCCAAGTTATTTAAATGATCTAACTTGTTCAATTTCTTTGTTTTCAATATTTATGGCTTTTAATTGGTCTTGTCTTCTGGAACATTTTAGATATTTTGTTTTGTGTACATTTACTGTTAGGCCATATTTTAGAGATTCATTTTTCAATTTTACAAATGTGTCTATCACTTGCAAGTGATTCAGCAAATCATATCCTACCATCATATAGCAGGATATAGCCACTACCTTGCAGCCAGTGTGGAAATGTCATCCTCGCTTTAATTATTCTGCAGGTAAGCAGTTGATGGGAGAGGAAGCACCACTGGCCAGCCAGCTGCAGGCCTGGCTGGATGCACATCCTGGTTGGGAGGCACATGAGGAAGAGGATGATGATGATGAAGATGAAGATGATGATGATGAAGATGTTTCAGAAGATAACTCAGAGGAAGAAGAGCAGGATGACTCTGCATCCAGTGAGTGTACATGCTAACTTTGTGGAGGAGGGATTTTCCAATCTATAATATGACTTTGTTGTAGCAAGCTAATGATATCATAATTATTCAAAGATTTGGAGCTGGGGATAGCGTAGCTGGTATAAAGACTAGGCTATGGGCTGGACAGTCTATGGTTTGATTCCCAACAGGGTAAAAGGTTTTTCTCATCTCCCAAATGTCCAGACTGGCTCCAGCACCCTCCCAGCCCCCTATTCAGTGGAAGTGGGAGCTCCTTCCCTGGGGTAAAGCAGATACCCCCACTCTTCCTTTATGGCATGGACATGGTCAACTTTACATTTTAATTCTTTTGATACTACATACCGTGTTTGCAGATAGTTATGTGAGGAGTTGTGGGTGAAGTTCATTTTACTTATGTTGCTGTTACAGACTTCCAGTCCTGAAAATCTTGTTTTCTCCATCTCCTATTTTGATATTGCAAATGCATAAACAGTAGAATTTATTGTTAATGTTCAGAACTGTCACACTTCTTTTGAACATTGTCAGTGTGGTCACTATTCAGTGTGATGTCTGAAAGATATAGGAAATGTTCAAAGAAGAGAAGATTGAAGTAACCAGAACACAAAACCACTCTTTACAGCCCCCATTTTCCCTTCAGGACACAATTTTGCATTTTCACCAATTTAAGCTCCTCATCATCTTTTTCCTGCAGGCTTGTTTCAGATTTCATAACACCATCAAGCAATTCATTTGCTAACATTATTCATGTATTGTTCATATTTTAAGGATGTGCATATATAATAAATATTTAAAAATTAGTTGTGTCTGCTCTGCAGCCAGGATGGCATCAAATCACAGTCTGTATACATGACATGTAATAACATTTGTTATGAACAGACTGATTTTATTGCAAAATCTGCAACTGTGCTGATTTCCCAGCCGTTCATTATGCCTCATTGAATATATGACAGAGAACACACCTGGAAAACATGGCAACCTGCCTATCAAGGAAAGAATAAGTGAACAAACCCAACTCATTTTTTTGTATTAAAATAATGTACAATTTTTCTATTCTTGTGCTCACTTGGATCCAAGTAGATGTTTTTAGTTATTCTTTTATGTTTTCACTCCTTAGTTACATTTTGTTTTCATTTTTTAATCTCTGTAACATAAAATTATGAAAATTCTTATTACTCATTATTATGGCTTTATCAAAGTTTTTTATTCATCATCTAATGCACAAGTGATTTCTTAAAAACAGTATTAAAATTTACATTAAAATAGATCCAACATGTTTCGGTGCAGTCACACCATCCTCAAGGAGCCCATTATTCGTGCTTGCTAAAGTTACGCTTGTTAAAATAGCCAATTATGTTACATTGGTGTGTGATTAATTCCTTGGTAATGCGGCTGCGTATATTAGTAGGTCTGTAATGAATAACAGTGTGTCAGGTACTGTAATAATAGGATTTTCTAAAACAAAACGAATCATATTTTCCAAAAAATTCATTTTGTTTTGGAAAATCCTATTACTACAGTACCTGACACACTGTTATGCATTACAGACCTACTAATATATGCAGCCACATCACCAATGAATTAATCACTCACCGATGTACCATAATTGGCTATTTTAACAAGCGTAACTTTAGCAAGTACGAATAATGCATTCCCTGAGGATGGTTTGAGTGCACCGAAACATGTTGGATCTATTTTAATGTAAATTTTAATATTATTTTTAAGACAATCACTGGTGCGTTAGTTGGTGAATAAAAACTTTGATAATATCATGATGCATGGTATGAATGTGAAAATTATTATGGCTTTATTTTGTCCCTTGTCTGGTTATTTAACTGAAGTCTGTAGGTGTAGTATACTGAAAGTTTGTTAGTCTCATATTTTTTATCTTCTCTTAATGCTGTAATTTGATTTTTAGTATTTTCTTGTTTTGTAGTCACTATGCACACTTTTGTGTTTGTAGTTATATTGTGATTTTATTATACTTGTCCCTTTGTTGGTATGCTGTTTGTTTATGCTCACTGTTGCAACCAATGTAGTTGTACAGGCCATCTAATATTTGTTTGTCTTGTCACTACGGCATGTTCAGTGTAGTCTTCTGTGTTATAGTAAATAGGATAATACAAAGACAACTGCTTGGATTTAAGTAAGCTTGTGTGTATAAAATTTTACACACTTTTAAATGTTTGTTATATAACTTTACCATTTCAGTATTAATAAGATGTTAGTAGTATTAGTGGGTGAGTCATGTAAAATATTATAGGATGATGCTGATGATGGTTTTGTAAAAATGTAAGTGCCTCTGTCATTGATGTGTGGAAATGTGATATAGGGCTTAAGCTGGTGAATGTGCAATTTGTGTAAGCCACACAGAATGTTGAATTACAAGATTCTTTCCAGCTTCCAAACCGAACACTTCAAACAGCTCAAGTGCATCTGATGAGGACAAGGCAAGAGAGGTGATAAAGAAAGCCAAGGTTGAAGATGATGAGTACAAGACATCCACTGAAGAGCAGACATATTACAGGTACAAGAAGTTACAAGTTTTTTATTTGTATAAGTTGGAATGGAAAAAGCAAGAATGACAACAATAACAAATAAACAAACTCATGCCATTTGCAGTGGTTATGTTCTTCAAAATTCGGAAAACAGTGAAACCACAATCTCTAAAGTTAATGCCTTAATGGGAAAACTGGATTAAACGGAACTAAAGTTGTGTGAAGCATGGTCATGTGTAAATTAATGATTAGTAAACACAAAAACATATGTATTGGTGTGTATTGGAATGACATCAGTTTTCTTGGGTTCAAATTGTCAGGGTGAGCGAACACCATAGAGTGTATGGTGGAGGGGGGACAGAAGACTGAATGGAAAAAGAGGCAATCTTTGATTGCTTTACTTTCTTCTGCATGTCCTTACACACCTCGTATGGTATTGTGATTGCTTTGATGTCATGCCCACCTAACTTTTTGATACGTTCATCCTCAAAGAAATTACCGAGTTATTCATCATCTCAAGGCCTTTCTTTAGAGCTCTGGTAGTCAACTGAGGTCTTTCCACAGCAGCTTCAGAATCTTCAGCTTCTGTAATATAAACAGCCAACTAGATGGAACAATAATAATTTTATCAATAATTGCAATTAGCTCAACGTGTTTCGGGCGATAATTTCACCCATCCTCAGGAGCACTAGACTGTGTTTACAGCTTGTGGTATAAAGCATCGTTGGTGCTTTATACCACAAGCTGTAAAAACAGTCTAGTGCTTCTAGGGATGGGCGAAATTATCGCCTGAAACATGTTGAGCTGATTGAAATTATTAATAAAATTATTATTGTTGCATCTAGTTGGCTCTTTATATTATTGTATCGATGATGCATGGTCACACAAACATCAAACTTCAGCTTCTGGTTCATAGATCATTGTCAGTTGTTCAAGATTGTCGTTGGTTGACTCATCAGCTTGAGACCAGTGAACTTCCTTGATCTCTGCCTCTTCCAATTCTAGGGATCCTTCTGAAATTTATGAGCTAACACAAAGATGTTCTGTGTTTTGTCTTGCTGGTTGGGCAATCCCCAGAAGTCATTAATAACTGTGCACATGCATGCACACACACACACACACACACACACACACACACACACATGAGCCTTTCAGAGCCTGGAGAGGTACTTTGACTGTCACTATTAGTCAGCTATGCTGCACAGTTACCAGCATTCATTGGCATTAACAGAGGTGTCATTCTCACTTGAGTCAAAGACACTATGGAAATTGCAGCATTTGTATTTGATTTTGAATGTTGTAATGATTTGCTGGTTAAGGAGGTACTGTACTTGGATGGTAGTGTTGGACAGATACTCGTTTTGGATACTCAGATGGGCAAGACCTACTGCAGGATATCCTGGTGCATTCCCAAGGACAAGGAGAACCTTGCAAGCTAGGTCCTTGGATTTAAATACAGTTTTACAACCAGCCTTTACTGGCACGGCCTTTTCCCTCACCACGACACCACTGATTGACAACCATTTCTGTGCCTTGTCTTCCAGCCATACATACAAGGCACTTCCCGTCTGTTCAAGGAAGAGCTATTCATGACTTACTCAAGAAATTTTTGCACTTGATGAAGCATTGGTCTTTACACTTCTGCTCTTGTCTTCATTTTTATTAATAAAATGAATTGCTGATTTATTTGTCATAAAATGGTGTCTGACAAGTTTGTCCAATGCCTCCACTTTCTCTAACAGAGACATCATGTTTCTATTCTGTTGGTCTGTAGGTTGTATATCAACACATGTCACACTTTCCAGACATGATTAAAAGAAGGGCAGTAGTTAGTTCTGAAGTGTGTGAAATGTGCAGTTGAAGTGCATTTCACATCATGTGATATATAGCTAACCACTGTGTGAGAGATAGGCAGGCAGATGTGACCTCTTGTGTATTACACCATGCATCTACACAGGTGTGACTGCAAATGATCTAGGGGTCTACAATGTGATCCACAAGGGTTACCACAACAGGTCTTCTACAGATAATTGAAACTGCAGTGCACAAACCCATGAATGTGTAGGGTCTGCTGTATATTATTCACTTTAGGACAGAACCCGGGTAGGATTGTGGTAACGTATTGTATACTCATAATGCCACCTGCTAATAACTGTAACAGCTTCACACTTGCATTTGTATGAGTGTGTGCATGTTCACAGGCATTGCGTACTTGATTCTTGATAATTTCATAGTTACAGAAATTTTTGTCTTCTTTTTATAATTTGTGGTTTTGTTGTTATCTTACAGTATTGCACATACAATTCATGAGATAGTTACAGAGCAAGCCAACATCTTGGTGAATGGAAAGCTGAAGGAGTATCAAATAAAGGTACAAAGAACTGTATTTCCTTCTGCTATGTCTAATAAAATAACCCCTTAAATCACAGATGTAACTAACTGCATGGAATAAATTCCTCCTTGCAAAACTTCCCTCTCCCATGGAGCCCAGCATTGATTATGCTGTTATTTACTATGTGATGGCACAGGCACAGAAACCAGATATCATTCAACTGCTGAATGGACAAGCCTGCATATTTCCATCTGGCATGACTGTTCAATCAGCTGTTGGTAGCAAAGCTGTGTGGGTCACCTTGCAGCGTATGTACTAGTGGTTTGTTGTGGTCACTACTGAGTACTTGTTCCTTTCTCCTGTTCCCCCTTCAGCTGTCCTGCATCAAGTTTCTGTATGACATCACATAGTAAACATACTCCACTATAGTCATAAGAGCCTGAGTTACATGAGTACACCACTCCACACACTATTTCCATAACACCCATTTCATTATTATCCTCCTAACTATACTTAGCTCTTCAAAGTTGTTTATGATCAAACTTTTGTGTCATTTCTAATCTTTCTCATGAAACCTACAGCCATACAATCTTAGGTATGGTGAATCCTGGGGATGGAAGTTCAATTCTCACCCTTGGTCAAAAGTGTGCATTTTTTATCATTCCATTTTGTCACTGCAATTTCTTCAGTTTTGGGCATTCTGACAAGTAGCAAGTAGAGCACTTGCAGAGTGGCTCCATGATTCAACAAATTCAGCAAAAGAACTCTGTGAAGAGGTGTATAATGAAATTTGGCTTGAGAAATCATGGATGATGCTTCTGTTATCTCTGTTTTTAGAATTGGATATAACAATTTATAGTTCATGCTCTCAATTTCAAATGCTGTTGTCAGTTCAGCTTTACCACTTCTCATAGTTAACTGTTATTGATTCATCTTCTAAATCACCTTTGTGCAAGCTTTTGCATTACTACCATGTTCACTTGTGAGGGACAGTGGAGGTGGAAAGTGAACTTTTCAATTTCATGTATTCTTTACACTGAATTAACAAAATGCTCTGTATGTTCACTGTAATTACAGTTTCAAGAGTATAATGACTGTGAATGAATAATTGGAAAGTATAAGGAAGTAAGTGGTCATGGCTTAGTTTGAGGTACATCAGGATATCATGAATGCAGAACAGAAATGTAAACCCCAATATCTGATTGCAGTGTGTTGTACTGTATTGTATTGTGTTCTCATATACTTGTTGCAGGGCCTAGAATGGCTTGTTTCGCTGTTCAACAACAACCTAAATGGAATTCTAGCAGATGAAATGGGGCTTGGCAAAACCATACAAACCATTGCTCTCATCACATATTTGATGGAGAGAAAGAAAGTTAATGGACCATTCCTCATCATTGTTCCTCTCTCGTAAGTACTACTTTATAATAAATGTAAAGCGTGTACCCATCTGATGTTTATTTTAAAAATAGATTGTGCTAATATGTCAGTAGTGTCACAAATATTCTGGGCTAATCTAAGTCATCTTGGTATGTATATTACAGACTGATAAGTTAAAAAGCAGAGCCAAGGCACAATTATATTTGGATACGACCTCACAAGGATGAGCATCTTTCAAGTTTTTGTTACTGATTGTAGAAAGTTAACCCACTGCACAGTATTCATACCAAATTACTTGTTAAAAAGGTTATCTGCAGATACCCTGACTGTGTTATGCTCTTAAAAGCCCCCCCCCCTTTTTTTTGGGGGGGGGGGTGAATGACAGTAAGCTAGAAATTGTTTCATGAAAAGACTGTAAGATGTGCAGTTCTTGACAGTACGCATTTCAGTTTGACAAGGAGGGGTGTTTTTGCAGCACACTCTCCAATTGGGTTCTGGAGTTTGATAAGTGGGCACCTTCTGTGGTTGTGGTTGCATACAAAGGCTCACCTACCATGAGACGGCAGATACAGAGTCAGATGCGTTCCACAAAATTCAACGTTCTTCTCACAACTTACGAATATGTGATCAAGGATAAGGGTATGCTTGCCAAGGTAAGCCACTAACCTGTCGTTATTAAACTTGGTATAATTTATTTGATTTTCAGTTAGTGTGAATCTTTCTTGAACAGCCAATAGTTGCTTGGCTTGTAAAGAAATTCTCCACCTGTTATGGAACTCAAAGGTAAATGACTACATACACAGCATTCTGCCACTAGACTTATCATGATCCAGATGAATCAAGCTCACATCCTTACGTCTTATGCCTTTAGATTCATCTTAATATAATCCTGCTATATAAACTGTATGTACCTAAGTCACCCTTCAAGTTTACCAGCTAACGTTTTACATGCTTTTCTCATGTCTTCCATACATTGCCATTCTCATCCACAGTTTGATCACGCTAATAATATTTGGTGCAGAACACAACTGTGAAGCTTCTCATTATGCAGTATTCTTCATTCCCCTGTTACTTCTGTCTCTAAGGTCCAAAAATGCTCCACACCGCCCATGATGAGAAACAAAGTTTGCATCCATTGAATTAGTAATATTATACTTTTATATTTATTCTTTACATTTTCACTCATATATACAGGGAAGCAACAAACCTTACATTGCTCAGTGATTTATTTTCTTGGTATTGAACTTGTGCTAGTTCTGTGTGTGATCTCCTGTTCTATGAGTGGCTGCTGAGTAATTTCACCATTAACAAGCCAGTGGTCTGCTAACAACAGTCATTAGAATAGGGGGGGAAGTAGAATTCCAATGTGACACTATGTAAGTACTTTGTGATGAAGAGGAATTGCTTTTACATACTATGCTTGTACAGATGTTGAGCTGTCACATGGCCAAGAATTGGTTGCCGCCAGTAGGATGTATGGATGCCAGGCTGGCTGATGAATCAGATAGTGATCAGGGATACTGATGAGGAAGTTGTTGCATTTAGCAGCAGATCCAATGCTGTTATTGCTGTGGAGGTAGAGATTTTTGCTGTTCTGGGATGTTTTGCAGAACAAATTGGTAGTTAAATTACTGATGTTTCAGGACAACCTATTGGTCCCATACTCAAGTGTCAAGCATTCCATTACATTAAGGTGGATCTAAGGTATAAGATGTGAGGATATGGACTTAATTTATCTGGATCATGATAACTGTAGTGGCAGGATGCTTTGCTGGACTGCTTGACCCTTGGCGATGGGACTGATATGTTGTCCCATCACATTGCTAACTCACTATCAATGTATGCTGCATAACATCCCAGAAGAGTGAAGATCTCATTTACACAGCAGCAGAAACCTGAGATCATGTTGTGGAGGGAATTGTCTGTAAGACTCTGAAATATAAATAGCATATTCATGTAGCACAGTTGCAAAGTGTTGCAGCAGAACACTGGTTATGGCTGTCTATGTATGAGGATTTGTGCTGTACAACAAAGATTGAGAGTTACACAGGTGGGAATGATCTGACATAAAGGCAGGGAGTCCTGTTTCATCTGTATGAGACAATGAGGATACAGTAGTACATTAGCTATAGATGATTTTTTTTCGGTTGGTCAGTACTACTGATGTGTTTTGGTGAGCAGTAGTAGAGGTAGCAGTGTTTGCTTATTTCATAAATAAGCTTGCCATCAATTTTTGAAGAGTAAAGATAAAGCGAGCTGTTGTGTTGGTGATAGTGACTTAATGGTTTTTTTGATTTTCATGAAATTCAATATAGGAAGGAGTTCTTTACAAACACTTATCAAGCAGGCATAAGTTTCATGCAAATCAGCATCATGAAGGCCATATTTACATAAGGGCATAAATGATATATTGCTTATATTTTCTGCATTTTTCATCCAATTAGGATAAAATTTGTAAAATGAAATTACGTTTACACACATAATGACATTCTTCTCAACATCTCCAATTCCCCACCCTTGCTCCAGCGCATTCCTCACTTGGCTGAAGCATGGCAGCATTTTATAATTACTGTTACAGCTGTAACAGTACTTACCTGTATAGTCAAGTTACCCCTACATTACAGTCCAAAAGCATCATGTTACTTGTGCAATTTTTTTATCAGAAGTGATCATTCCAGGAATATTGTGTTGTTCTATGTATTGTTTGTTTTGTGTCGTTCTGTGTATTGTGTGTGTGTAAACATGTACTGTACTACTGCCACCGGGTGGCTACCCAATTGCAGTTAACAAATATATCATGTTATTTCAGGTTAGGACCAGTAATTCTGAATGATTGGGCAGTAAAACAGCATTTGGCACGGAACAATGCATCTGAGATAATTATATGATGTTTATATGTGTGATTTTTTGAGACCAGAAGAATTGAATGATAATTGCAAGACAGTGACACATACAGAGGTTTCACTGTACTTAGATGAACGTGTGATTGTTTCAGCTGCATTGGAAATACATGATAATAGATGAAGGCCACCGAATGAAGAACCACCACTGCAAACTAACTCAGGTTCTGAATACACACTACGTGGCAACACACAGACTCTTGCTGACTGGAACTCCACTGCAAAATAAGCTGCCTGAGCTCTGGGCACTACTGAATTTTCTGCTTCCATCTATTTTCAAGTCATGCAGCACATTTGAGCAGTGGTTCAATGCTCCATTTGCAACAACTGGAGAAAAGGTATGCTAACACAGTTTTGTCAAAGTCCAACAATTAACTGGATTTTAACATTGTGATCTTGTAAATATGCACTTGTGAAGTATTCTGAACTTTTTTTGTGAAACTTCTCCTTTCATTTTTTCATCTCCCACATAGTAGTTTGTGAGCAGAATTTATGGGTACAGACCTGTGATTTTACTTTCTGTTTTGTGTGGATGTGAAACATGTTACGTGGAATGAATGTAGATGAGGGTATTTGAAAGCTGTGCAGAAAAGTATGTTTGTACCAACGAGAGGGAATGTAACAGCAGGATGGGAAAGCTTACATACCCTGTATCGTACAACAAATATTAGATTCGTAAAATCAAGCAGGATATGTTGGCAGAGCATGTAGCACACATGGAATTTATGCGTAGATCATAGAAAATTTCAGTGAGAAAATCTGAAGGCGAGAGACCACATGGGAAATTAGGCATGTTTCAGAAGTTAGTACCAACTTTTAACGGATGAACTCCACATCATCATCCCATTAAATGTACACCTTTTTTGTCCTGCAGTAGGTATTTAAATTGAATAGTGCTCTGACCACAACAGAAAACTGGCATTTAGAGGGCCATACTCCAACTTTAAAGATGGAACTTAAACATTACATGACCAGGTTAGTACTTAAATTTTAGTGCATGGTTTGTAAAAAACATATTATTGAATAGGAAAAGATAAAATTATGAAGTAAACAACAGTTCGTGGAAAATAAAACAGATATTATGCAGTATGTCTTACAGTCCTGTAAATTTCCTAGTTGCCTAAATATATAAAATTAATTTCTGTGAATGTTTTCTTATAGGCATTCACATATGCCAATTCAGGTCATTTCAAGCTGTGTTTATGTATACAAGTAAAAGCATTCTGTTAAAAATTGGCATTAAATTCAGTGTGTTCATTGGGCCTGATGAACACTTGCAAGTTTTTGAATGTTCGGTTGTAGTGTGGTTAATGATAAGCGAAGGTCGTCTCTCGTCTCGACATTAAGGCTGTTACTTACTTTTGACAGCAAATAAATCGCCCATTTGAAACCATATTGAACCAGATAAGATGAGGGAAAAGCAATAAAATACAACTTCGTCATCTGTGCCTCAGGAGATGCAGGGGAGATGGGAACCTTTCATTCAGTTTTAAATATGAAGTATCTTATTCAGGCAGTGAAGTTTCAGTGGTCTTGTCAATTATTACTTTGGCCCCCTAATTTTCTGTCATTCTCCCATGGCTTCTTAGAAACTTAGTGTGGCCCACTGGGGGCCATATGGCCCATTTTGAGAACCACTAATTTAAAGGTTAGCAAAGATAGGATGTGATGGTTTATTTTGGATTATTGTATCTTGGTATGTCCCAGTAGTAGGCTGTTGTGAGTATGGTAAGAACACTTCAGATGCCATGAAAGGTGGGATATTTTGTTACATAGCGTGTCAGAGTGAAGTCTGCACCATGAAGTTACTGTTATGCATAGTAAACTGATAATGTGTGTAAGGTACTGGGTCATATATATGTATTTTTGACACATTATATAATTAAAATATTTAAAATATGTTACTGCTTTTGCTTTGACCTTGCATCAAACTCTACAAGAATCTAAGTGAAGTAAAGTACAGGCTGTCATTCAGTAGTGAGGTTGATATTCTTCTAGAAAGTGCATCATTATTTAGATTGTGTTTGCCTGTAGGTTCCAAGTTATAGACTAAATGTGAGATTTGCATTACTGGATCTTGGACTAGATATTTTTGAGCCATTAGTTATACAATAAATGAATGGTTTAATAATGCCAGAAGGCTCTGTAATATAAAATCTAATGTTTAAAACATTTAACAGTAAAGAAAACAATATTTATTCTACATTAAAAATTATTGTGAATATAATTCTTACCTCATTTCTTATTCAGTAGAACTTATGGCTCATGACAATTTTAACTGAATGTGTTTGAAGATTCACCTGAGCAAGCACCTTTATAGGAAGTATTTTAAATTCAGAATCATATTCTTAATATTTTCTACATTTTCCATGCTTTCCAACAGAATACACTTACAGTCAGTTTTACATTATTACCATTGCATACTATTATTATCGCCTACATGTTTCAGTGCTTTCTGGGCCATCATCAGACAGAAAATAGATAGAAGAGATATATAACACATTTGTATATGTTGTCATTTGGCGATGCAACTGTTGTTTGTACCAAATGCAGGTGCATGCTAAACATGTACAGTATAGTATTGGTTAAAACTTGGAGAATTAAAATTAACAAAAGTGTGCTTAATAGTTATGTATAAAATTACAATACAATATAAAATTTTTTCATTCAAGCACCTTTTAAGTCTTTGTATATAAAAATTTTCTATTGTACAGCTAGTCAAAACTGCATGAAATTACAATTTTTTGCATGTTATGTATTCACAACGGAAGGCTGTTTTGAAGAGAAATTTTTTATTATCTGTATTTTAGTTATGTGCTACTATTTTTTGGTGGCCAAAATATCATATTCAGTACAATGACTCTATGGGCTGGATGGTCCAGGAAACAAGTTACGTTGGGGTAGAGATTTTCTTTGCCTGTCCAGACTAGCCCCAAGGCCCGTCAGCCTCTGTGCAGCAGGTACTGGGTCTTTGCCAGGGATAAATTGGCCAAGGAGTGGTGCCAACCACCGACCCCCTTCTAGTGCC
>Ga0123352_10002965_pt1 | contig 24162 bp, 18 predicted proteins | sample TergutLab28metaG_FD_89700 | JGI IMG/M metagenome (GOLD analysis project Ga0123352, IMG submission 89700) | Labiotermes labralis P1 segment gut microbial communities from Petit-Saut dam, French Guiana - Lab288 P1 | ecosystem: Host-associated > Arthropoda: Insects > Digestive system > Gut ...
ATATAAGGAGAAGCAATAATCTGTAAGCACAACATTTTGACAGAAGGTGTATTTGTGACCGGACTGTGTAGTGATGTGAGAATGTGACTTTGACCAAGTGTGTGGGCTACGACAAACTGCTGTGTCTTGAGCGATATGCTCGTTTTCCCGACATAACGTGTGTTTTATTTCTCGCTGTTTCAGGTAAGTGTCCTAGTGCCAGTGCACGGTACGTCTCATTGCTCTGAATGGAGCGCTCGTCCTTAGCAGAACAATGTGAGTTACGTGTGTCAGCTAGACGAACTGGCGGCGAGCGTTTCTTAGCATCTAAACAAAAGTGGTAGTTATATGTACCACCTGTTCCGATACTCACAAATGCTGCATTTGTACACAAAATATTTGTTTGCTATGATTTTTACAACAAACAGCGACTGTTTTCCTAACTCCGTTAACCCTTAGAAGCCCAGTGGTCACTATATGTACCACTAATTGAACATTCAACAATCCTACTTACTGGTCACATAGTGTATTAACCCTTATCCTGCTAACGTGGAGAATATGGTGAGCTCCTAATAGTGACAGCAAATGGCAGATGGGATTTAACTCGGCGTTTAAAGGGTTAATGTGTTTTGTATGGATCTCAGAACATATAGCGATTATTTCAGCATTAACTGAATGGTTTTTATAACCGAGATGGAGTGTGTTTACTGCGCGGTACGGACAGAGTGTTTAACTATAAACTAAGGTACGCTTGGTCTTGGAGAGGGTTAATACATTAAAACTACACTTACGTAACGGATGTACTGTGCTGAAGGTACCGGTCTGGCTCACACATACACACAAAGGAACTGGCTCCGTTTTAGGACGAGGTGACATACCATTTACCTTCTATCGCCCAACTCACGGTAACAATATCAACCAGTCTTGAACCTGAGCGCACCGTGCATTTTGCGGATAGTCACAACGTATATCTAACAAATTCACCATGTATGTAATACTCAGTTGTATGTAAAACCACCTACATGTTTCAATGCCTTAATGCATCATCATCATCGTCATCAACATCATCATCATCATCATCATAATCATCATCACCATCATCAGGCAGTTCTTCTGTTATACCAAAGCTACATGCCAGTCAATATGCAGTCCATCAGCACGTACAGTAGAAAATGTTAAAGCATATCGTTACCAAGTGGATAATACAGTCAATGTTACAGAACCACCCTGCTGTATGTTATTGAAGTTCATTATATTATCTCATTTGATATTACTGTAACACTACATGTAACACTCTATACACTATGTAACACTAATATAATTGTATTTAGTTTGATTTCCCCTTAACTGTCTAATACACGGAAACTATGGAACAAGCAAAGATCGGAATACTTGTTGAAACGTAAATTAGAAGATAATATTAAGAAGCAGGCATATGGCTTAGCAGCATTATGCTTAAACCCTTTCCTACTCCAAGCAACGTCATTCAATAAGACCATTTCCCTCCGCATAACAGAACGCGCGTTAGGCCTATGTTTGCCGCTCTGCCAATCTCGCACATTCACTTCCGCTCTCTCCTAGCAGGTATCGTTCACCTTGACGTGGTAACAACGCACTGTATAGCAAGGTTACCGTACCGTCTGTTTTCGTTATGTGCTTACAGAAAGTTCACGGAGAAAGCAGCATTATTGTACTGTATTCGCCTCATTCCATTATTTCGTGTGTTACTCTTTATTCCTTTCTTTCCTTCATCCTTTTTACGCGCATTCGCAAAATTGCGAAAAGCTGCCATTAGCATCGTCATGTCTGTCCGTCCGTCGGACCGTCTTTCTGCCTGTCCGAATCGAACAAGTGGGCTTCAAGTGGACGGATTTTCATGAAATTTGACATTACAGGATTCCTAAAGAATCTGCCGAGAAAATTCAAGTTTGATTAAACTCTGAAAAGAATAACGGGTACTTGGCATGAAGACCTGAGTACATTTGTGATCATATCTCACTCAGTTCTTCTTAAAATGAGAAATGTTTCAGACAAAAGTTGTAGAGAAAATCAAAACAAAATTTAAAGTTCAATAAATGTTTTCCAAAAATCGTGCCGTTTTTTGAGGTAGTGTGGAAGAATACTGTACAGTCAGACAGGCGACAGATGATAGTACAGCGCATGCGCTTTGCATTTTCGAAACTTTAAGGCTACGTACACACACTCAGAATATGTTATAGTTATTGCTTGTCCACGTTGTCCACATTGCCTGTTTTCTTAACTTTATTGTATTTCTTTGATGCAGTGGTTCTCAAAGTATGCTCTGCGGATCCCAAAGGATCCTCGACGAATTCCTTGGGGATCCGTGGTTACATTTCTTTTATGGCTACTTTACATGTCGATATGTTTATTTCATATGACCTTTAGAATATCTAGTTAAGAAGCACCCAATCAATCAGTCAGTTTAATTAAGACCAAATGAGGCAATGCACTGTTACATATGCTACTGGTTTGTATTGGTAGCTATCTAATATCACTTCTCAGATGTGCATTTATAATTTTGGATACTCTGGATACTTCGGACACTCTGTGTTTATGTGAGAAAGGATGTGGTGATTTGTGGTCATTTTTTCGAAGATAAGGGGGTCCGCGAGCAAAAAGTTTGGGAAACACTGCTTTGATGCGGTCTTTGATTCTTTCCTTTTGTAATAGAGAGGCTGAGCTCTGTTTGCTCGATGAAACGAGAAATTCTGACAGTAGCAGTCCGGTGAGAACAAGAAACGTTAAGCGCCACATTGTGTAGCCAGGGCGGAGCGTGGAGCAATGGCTTCACACATTCTTAACATCGACATTAAGTGAAGGACAGTGGTCAGCTTCACGCCCCGGCCGCTTTATTCCCAGGCTAACAATTGCCTTAGTACCCACTGAAGAGTTTGCTGGTTGGACCTCAGATCCGGTCTAGGCGCTGCTGTCGGGAATGTTACCATGGGTGGAGGTTCAGTTTCTATAATTTTTTTACATTTATCGCGAAGAAAGTATGAACAGCATGTTCGAGGACAACTTACAAAATTGTTCCCCTAACCAGTTTGAATTTATACAATGGCGAAAGCGAAATAAAAGTCAATACAAATATAAACAACAGCAGTGGACGTCTAAAAAAAACCACAGCAGAATGTGGGCCGGGTAGCTCAGACTGACTACGGGCTGGACGGTTCGGGATCGAATCCCGGTGGGGACGAGATAAGCCGTCCTCCAGACCGGCCCTGGGTCCCACCCAGCCTCCTGTAAAATGGGTACCGGGTCTTTCCCGGCGGTAAAGTGCGGCCGGGGCGTGACACTGACCACTCACCCCCTTCTAGTGCCGCGGTCATGGAACAGTACAGCTATACCTCTACCCACCCTCTGGGCCACATTGGGCCTGTAACGGCATCACTTTACCTTTTACCTTTAATTACAGCAGAATGTGCTTCAGGTCGGCTGGAGTGTAACTCTCTATGTGTTTGACCAGGGGGTTGGGTGGGAGGGGCAGTGAGCAAAAAATATGGCTGTAAGTCGGTGGATGATAACTGGGATTGGCTAAGGGTATTGAGTGTCCTGCAAATGGGAAGTGGGGTGCGTCTGGGTTAATTATTGATGACTCGAAGACACTTTGACTGGATAAATGGGTGTTTGAGGTAGCTGGAGAGGGACGGGTGGAACTGCAGATAGGAGCGGCGTCAGTTGGAATGGATCGAATGAGTAATTTTAGAGGGTTAAATTGTTGGACTGTGTGAGCGTAGGATCTCGGGCGAGGAAGGGGAAGATGTTACAGATATCGACTGTGGCTAGGGTGCATAGTATGTTACACGACATCAGGTTGCAGCTGCCATTAAACCGACGGGTCAAAACTTGTAGAGTACGGGTGAAAGTCAAGTTGTTTAAGCAACAGGTTGTGAAAACATTCGGTGCAGTGGAGGTACAGTCCCACACATACTTAACCTCGACCCTACATGGTGGTTAGTGGAGAGCTTCAAGATCCGGACGACTAACCCCCTGCACCCATTAGTCTGACTGTGCTCCTCTGGACAAATCTCTCGTATCTACTGGAAATCGAACGCAGCCCGTGACCTGGCCACGCACGCTAAAAATTCCGGCCTAAGTGCTTGAACTAGTCCCGCAGTGTCTTAACATAAATACCTCGTATTGTATTGTATGGATTTATACACAGAAACACGCTGTCTAGGAAGTGAGTTGTGCAGGGCACACCCAATTGGACCAGCGGTCAGAGATCATAAAGAGCTTTTGTTGGGCAGATGATGAGCCTGTCTGCACGGGTCAGTCGATAAACCATCTGTAATTGTAGGTGCAACGCGGTTATTTGCTAAATCACATGCCGGAATATGATGTGTATTCTAAATGGACTTTCACTCCTATGTGTGTTCACCCAATGGAATTGTTTGAAACGCCGGTTCATGGACGCAACAACTGCTCGTTTGGCAAGGTGAACAGCTTAACGAATAGTATGACCTTTAGTTGCCTTATCGGTGCCTCACGGAAGGTGTCCAGTAGCTGAAAGAGATTTTGCATCTTTCTTCAGGAAGAAACTGAAGAGACTGTCGAACTTACAGTTGCGAGATACCGTCTTCTGTGCTGCCGGTGGTCCAGTGTGCAATGCGTTCATGAGTACGTAAGCGTATGTGCCGCACTACAATGTCAGATAATCGTAATATTAGCCAATCTCTTCAGTTTTACAGAATACAGTCGTCAATGTGCGTTATTCGTGCTTCTTGTCACCAATTTTACTGCCCTAAGCGATCGCCCAGCGGTAGGCCCGCTCTGTGGCGTCTATGTGCTGGGACTTCCTGCCAGAAGGACACAGCCGTGAGCCGATCGTGTGTACAAATAGCTATGTCCAAGCTTATCCTTGCTTCTGGGAAGTCTGTCAAACGTGTGAAGGCGTTGTAAGTCTGTGATTGGTTACAAATCGGTACAGGCCGGGGGCCTGAATTCTGTAGCCTCTTCTGACTCTTGATTTGCCGCAGACGAAGCTGCAGTGTCTGCAATGTGACTGGTGCGACTAGTGCAGCCGCAAGTGAAAGTGTAGCGGGGTCACTGCTGTGCTCCCGACATATCAAAACTGTGGCGGCTGTAAAAAGACGTGACACATGTCACTGACTTCTTGTCGGTCCCACTATGGCATGAGGTTCTAGTGAAATATGGTTGCTAATTTCTAGAGAGGCTCGTCGTCTATGAATTCTTTAGAGGCAGAAAATATTACAAATTTTATTTGAAAAAATTTCATTATGTGGTATATTAATGCCCCGAGGGGGGGGGGGAGTAGCCTAAATAATCTGCAGTGTTAATTTCTAGTCTTTATGACCATACAGAGTGACCCGTCTGCCATACTTTGGGGCTTTCCTTTGTTTCAGCACAACCCTACGTCACTGTTGTATTTAGAACAAGATATATGTACCTATAACGTAACATCGAGACGCGTTCGCTTAATGTCTTTACTTCTTCGGTTATCCTAACATCCTGATACCATTTCACTCGAAGACAGCATTTTTATGGCGATTTAATTTCGCCGGCAACAATCAACCGGTGAAGTGTCCGAAGTTTTTGTCCAGTTTTAGCCAAATTTGAAATTTCTCGACAGAAGCTCATAAAAGACCATAAAATTAAATTTCATTTGGATTCGTCCAGTGGGTGCCGCGCTGATACATGCGGACAGACGGGTCGAAGGTGACGATCATGAGCAGTAACCTGTGTATAATGAAAGGTCTCTAAAAATTGCGCTTTGTCCTATCATAAACTCGTTTTAATACACTGACGATATTTCTTCTAAATATCTTTAAGGATATCACGAACTTACCTTACAGAAAACTGTAGCCCTGTTGTAGAGACCAACCAGTTAGCCATACAAGTTTGGCTAACGTCTGTACATTGGCCAACGTCTAGGGTTGTTATAAACGACGTTTCGGATAATAGATATGTCCCTTCAGGTGGGGAATAGAGATTCAAGTCCTACTACTTTTTGTAGTGACATTGACCGAGACTGTGTAAAGGGCCCAACACAGTAGCATCCTACTGACTGTGTAAAGGGCCCAATATATTAGCATCCTACCGACTGTGTAAAGGGCCTAACACAGTAGCATCCTACCCACTGTGTAAAGGGTCCAACACAGTAGCATCCTACTGACTGTGTAAAGGGCCCAACACAGTAGCACCCTATCGACTGTGTAAAGGGCCCAACACAGTAGCACCCTACCAACTGTGTAAAGGGCCCAACACAGTAGCACCCTATCGACTGTGTAAAGGGCCCAACACAGTAGCACCCTACCGACTGTGTAAAGGGCCCAACACAGTATCATCCCCATTTAGCCTCCCCCGCCCAAAGCCGCAGATACATCCAGTCTCCAAAAGGCTGTGCCATTAACAAACCTGTCCGACAGCTTCCAAACCTAAGCCAATTTCGACACAATGCACCTTCACCGGATTCCTCTAAATCACTGTTGCCTAAAGTGTGCTGCGCTTGCCCCAAGTTACCCGCAACCAGTTCTCAGAGATCCGTCGATACGGGCTACTTTGAAGTTCACTTATTTTTTAAATGAAAAGCATAATATCTTGTTAAAAATAATTACGTAACTTCTCTAGTTGGCGTTATGTTTATTTCGTATGACCGTTAGAATATCTAATTAAGAAACTTATTGCACCCAAGAAGCGAGCGACAGCCAGTTTAATTAGTCAAATCATGCAATGCACTGTTCCGTGTGCTACCGGTATGTATTGGTAGCTGCCTAAAATCAGGTACCAGATACAAATTTCTAATTCTGGATTCCTAACATTCGAACACTTTTTGTTTATGTGAGTAGGGATGTGATGATCCGTGAGTATTTTTCGAAGTCAAAAGGGGGTCCGCGAGCAAAAACGTTTTGGGAAAGACTGCCTCGAAGTGACTGCAAACGGTAGCTGGAATAAATATTAAGCGAACTGCCCTGAGGACGGTCCTCTAGCAGACAGCATATTGACAGTGCTAACTCCTCTACTATCCCGAACACGCTGCTCGATCTTCCACATTAATTTAAACGCTGGTTACGGTCCACGGCTGTCGTAAATTTTCATCCTGCATCCTTGAAGTAACGTCTTCCTGGCTCACAGAATTATTGTCATAAAGAATGTAGTTGTGATCCGCCATTTATTAGAAAATGGTTTTATTACAACTGTGGCAGACCGAACCACGTAATGTTGCAGATTCCAGCCAGCCAGCCAGCCAATGAGCAGACGCTTAGTTAACAACGAAACACTGCTGTCCGTTCCGTACCTCGTATGACAGTGTGGCAGTTCATGACGCAAAGGAAACAGAAACGTTTTTGATGCGGAATCAGCTGAAATATCGGATGAAACCCAAGCAAACGCAGAAGCGTCCCCCATTCCCAAATACCTGATGTCTAGGGAGGCTACGGCACTCGTCGACGTCATTTTGAGGTAACGGTTATGAACATCTTGAGGTCAGAGGCTAGGAACTGCAAGCAGGGAAACGTGAACTTGTACCAGATTAACCAGCGAGGTAGGCCTGTGTTCAGAGTGTGCTATGGCTTTCCGAGACTAGGGCGATTGCTGTAGAGTTGATTATGGCAAAATTCATGATAGATGTGAGGGGTCTGCCAGCAGTGCAGAACGCTGAATGACTGTGCTTGTATACGTAGGAAGGTAGAGCATTGAGTTGCGTTGTAAACTGCGGACGTACGAGCAGAGGGAAACGTAAATATTGCCCTCAGACAATTCTCCATAATTTTAACTTCTATGTAGTATATTAACTAGTCTGAACGAGTGTGTGATTCAGCCAGACGTTTCGACCTTGCCTACACTCACTGCCTGCCAGACACTGAAGACCTAGGCAGACAGTCACGAACGTTCCGGCGCTGATGACTTGCCACTGTTCAGTTAGGCTTTAATTTTCAATGAGGCAGAAGACACAGCTGAGCGTAGAGTATATCATACAACACAGCAGTTGCATATGGCAGCACTCCGATAGGTGAGACTAACGCTTAGTTTTCTCTAAGAGTATAGAAATGATCGATGTAAGAGGCCATGGGATATCACGCGAATATTACAGCTACGCTTCATACGACGCATTACCGAGTGTGTTCTCGTTGAGGAACACGATGAGAAGTATCATAGCTGTTTAGCAATAATCGCCAGGAAATTATTGCACAATGTAAATAGGAACAGCAGATGGACTAAACAAGACAGATGAAATTAAGGGTGAAGAGTAGCGGCGTAGGTTGCCAAGCTTCCCAGAAGAAGGGAGGTCTTGATCGATTGTAAAGCTTCTTACAAGAAACACTTGTGAATGAGGCTATGTGGTGACGCAGGAATTCTTTGGCAATCTGTCCTTTGGCGGGGTGGTGGTGATCTACTGTGTGTAATGCCGTGGTGTGATTGAGTGACATTGAGTCGCATCTGAACTACCTTGGTTATCGGGTTGCCATGGTTACGGTAGAGCTTAGTTTGCGAGTGACGTTACGATAGAGGTGGATTAACGTGTACGAGTATTATGTAGACGTCATCACATGACGCGGTCATTGTTAGCGCAACCGTAAAATGGTATTAAATCTTATTTATTTTATGAGCTCCCTATTGCCAGTGCAGCGTTCTTGAACACGTCTTGATGTGCGAGCCAGTCGTCATCCATTTCTTGCAGCTCCAGTTTCTGTTTTTCTTTTCCCAATAAAATTTGCACCAACGAGCACACTTTTTGCACCCCACCCGTGACGTCTGCCAGCCTGCTCGTTGGCACACGGCTCGAGGTGGTTCATGATGTTTGTAATTGTGCTGGGGCACTCAAATTTTGTTGTGTCTGACAAGGAAAACATGCAAACTCACATTATTGTTTCTCCGCCGTCTGTAGCTTATAAGGAACTGCGGTACCTCAGGCGGTATAGTGACCAGGCCACGGGTTGCACAACCAAGTAATCGCCGTTCGATTCCCGTCACGAAAAAGGGAGTTTTATTATCTCCAAAATATCCGTGTCGGTTCTGGGGCCCACAGCGTCCCTGTTCAGTGGGTGACGGCAGCTATTTCTCCGGAAATAAAGCGGTCGGGACGTGTAGCTAAATGCTGGCCTCCGTTTGGAGCCGAGCTTAAGAATCGGTGTATCTGTACCTCCACTCGCCCGTGTGTTTTCATGGCCCTACGGGGACTTTAACTTTCTAGGCAGTGTGGTGACGTATTATGCTGTGCGTGTTCTTCCCAATCTGTTTTTCCTTGTCCGCGGCGCAGTCTATAGAGTGTAAGATTGCCCGCTATTCTTGTCTCCTGTATCATGAACATTGGCTGTGAGGCGGTGGGTTGCTCTGACAAACAGACGCACCGACCGAGACCTGGTAACTGCACTTCGTCCATAAGTAAGGGGTGCCGGGTTGAAGTTCGGGCCTTGCAAACTTTTATCGTTACGATTTCTAGTTTTCTTATCAGGCACTTGGTCACCCTTGCCAATTCATTATTCATTAATCTGATACGATACAATGTAAGCTATTGAAAGTGAGACAATCCTTTTCTTCAGTGACGCGGCCACATGCTAAGATTACCTACAGTCGGTGTGAGATTAATGAAGTGTTAGTATTGTGCAATGGTAGAAGGATACTATCAGGGCAAATCCGATGTTTCGGGTGTCACAGTACCCATCATCAGGAGTACTAAAAACTATAACCGCAGCCTCCGGTGCAGGTCATCATAATACTGGTACAGCTACTTCCCTCCAACGTGCTGTGACACCCGAAACATGTAGAGTGACTTTGCAGTAAATAAATATCTGCATATTGTTGCATCTGGTTGGATTTTTATTAACATTGAATTGTGATGCACGGAACCATGAGTTAAAAAAAATGCCTCAGCTGTATTAATGGCAATAAAGTAATGCGCAGAGCGGCTTTGAACTTTGCTTGATAGGCCAGAAACCGGTTCGCGGTGGGCTGTGTGTAACGGGATTAATGGATAGGTGAGAACAAGTGGGTAGATCATTGTCTGTCGTGGTCGGGCAGCTGATGGCGCCTCTATCTCAGCGATAGACGGAACAAAGGGAACGAACGACCTTGGAGTCATTGACTACAGCGTGTGCTTGTTTTGTTCGACTGCAAGGTAGTTCTCGTGTGTGTGTGTGCGTGTGTGTGTGTGTGTGTGTATGAATCATATCGAATGAGGCTATGTCGCCCGTGCGGCTTGCAGAGCCGCGTGTGACTTTGACGGCACACAGTTGCCACAATGCGTTAAAAATTTTAACGAATTCCGAACTTGCTGTAATACCGGCTCAGACGCGGAATAAACTGTAAATAAGAACACAACTAAACAAATCATTAATGCGTGAATATTTCGAACTTCCGTTGTTATTACGCGTTTTGCTACTGAGTAGTGCTGTTGACAATGGCCACCCAGTAGGCTACGCGCTGCAAAATTTCGCGCCTTATGAATGATAGCCAGGTTGGGGTTCTTTTATAATGAAAACTGACAGTAAAGCATCCTTGCAATGGCCTTGCTACTAATCACTATCTAACTAATCAACTAACTCCACAGAGCCTTGCTTAGAAGCTAATTGATTCTTAGCTAGCCAAGATAATGCTCGCATTTTGTGGAACCCGAAGGTTCATTGCCGTATTCACAAGAGCCCACCACCTGTTTCTGTCTTCAGCGAGATAAATCCAGACTACGCCATCCCATCCTATATCTTAAAGGTATATTTTAATATTATCCTCCCCTCTACGCCTCAGGTCTCTCCACCAAAAACCTGTATACACCTCTCCTATCCCCCATACATGCTACATACCCAGATCATCTCATTCTTCTTGATATGATCACCCGAATAACATTTGGTGAGCAGTGCGGATCATAAAGCTCCTCGTTATGTAGTCTCCTCCACTCCTCTTTCACCTCGTCCCTGTTAGGCCCAAATATCCCTCAGCACCCTATTCTCAAACATCCTCAGCCTATGTGCCTCCCTCAATATGAGCGACCAAGTGTCACACACGAACAAACTAGTTTCTAACTCAATCGAGGATCTGCTTAGTCATCAAATTCTCCGCCACAAACGACTGTCGTTCAGAATGCGTTAGACCAGGCGAAATACCCAGTGTGCCAGACAGGCACAGCTGTGCCACCCACCGGATACCGACGGCATTTTTCTCGTTGGTGAAGCGGCCAGAAGTTTGAGCTTGTCTTCAACCTCTCATTGTCGCCGAGGCTAAGAATGGGTGGAGTTGCACCTCCATCCCCCCACCCATATTTCTTCACGGCGTGTGGCTTAATTAGGCACACGGGCACTTCACCTTTATGTGCAACATCACCAGCGAAGATAAAGCAGAGAGTACAAATACGACAAAGAAATGAACAGCAACGAAATGAAAGAGGAATCTTGCAGTAACGTTGCGTTCGAGAAGAGAGTCTAAAATATCAGTCCCTGTCAGACACTGCAGTTCTGCGCCTCATGTGGCATTACTGCGCTCGCGGAATGACGTGCTGCGCCAGATGAATCCATCCCACATGCTGTATCTTTAAGGTCGATCTTCAGGCGCTTTCGCAGAATTGCGAAAACCAACCATTAGCTTCGTCATTTGTGTCCGTCTGTCCGCATGGAACAACTCTTCTCCCTCTGGACGGATTTCCATGAAATTTAATATGTGATCTTTTTTTCCGAAAATCTCTGGACCAAGTTCAAATTCCATTACAATCTGTCAAGAATAACGGGTACTTTACATGAAGAAAAAAGCACATTTATGGTAATATCTGGCTGAATTCTTCTTACAATGAGAGATGTTTCAGACAAAATTTGTAGAGAAAATTGAAACACATTTTACGTTCAGTAGGTTTTTTTCCTCGAAAATCGTACCGTTTATGAGCTAATGTGGAAAATATGGTAGAGCGGGGCAGGCCACAGATGGCAATATAATGCTGCTCAGAAAAGAGGCGCTTTGCGTTTGCTGTATAACTAAGGCAATAATACAGACACACAATCATAGTATTTAATACTTACTGTTTCACATTTGAGTAATTCCGTCTGATCTCGTAAAATGTTTCGCGGCAACAAAAAACTGAGAAACTGCGCAACGCCTGATCTGTACGATATCACGATCAGTTTAGCCAAACTGCACGTCTAAAGAAGGCAGTGAGCAAACGAATTATTTTGTTTCTGTGCAGCGGTTGTATATAATGTGTAAAAAAAAAAAATGCAAATTACTTGGAATATGATTTCTTTTAAAAACTGGTACGTATAATTTGCAGAATTCTGTTGCCTGCTAACTGAAATTATGATTTAACAGAAAAATGTGGTGTGTTTTGTACAGAACTGCATGGGCCAGCGTGGTTCTTCTAGGCAGTTTCATTAATCACATGCACTGCAACAATGGTTAAGGAACGCGCCACACATTATCTCATAGACGCCTGCGTCTTCCTAGTGGTCTCCACGCTCTGTGTCTTCCGACCAAAATTCGGTACTTGTGCCTCGTGCCATCGCGTTTACTAAGTACGGCGTGACAGCAGGTTCGAAATGATGTAAAATTAAAAGTGAGGTCTGCAAAATAGCGCTTCTACCTTCAATGTTGTTCTTGAACATAAAGGTACCTGTGTACGTCAAATTAACTGCACCTCATCCTAACATTTCCAAATGCCCCACTAATCCACAAAACTGCACCCACCGTCCTAACGTGTCATTTCCCTACGTCACGTTCCCATCATGCATCAGATTCCCATTTGCAATACGTTGAAAATTCTAAGCCTTGTGCAGTCGTGGCAAAACGTCGGAGGTGAACTAAATGAGAACTGATGACAAAACGCACACAGTTCTTGTGCCGAGTTTCAAGACCACGAAATTTGCTTTTTGGGAATTTAAAGAAGCTGAAGAGGTAACTGTCCAGAATTTGAAAATTGTATTAATTACGGCCGTTGAAAAACTGCATTTTAGGTAGAAAATGTAGGCTAATTTGTATTGTATTTGTGTTGTGTTTTTATTGTATTTGCACCGAATCCCTGATAGTATTCTCGTTATGACAACCATATCACCCAGTAGTAATTTTAGCTCTTTCAGCGGAAATGGTGAATAAATTGGAATGAGTATTTGTAGTGTGTCCAGAGAGTGGAGTCAAACTACGTGTGGGTTCGAGTGGTACTTCCCGCACTCCCGCCTTCATTCTACGGGTGAACCTTGTAGCCGTACAAACCTGTTTTTCTACCACCACCTGGGTGCTACGTGACAACGACGCCTTTCGTCACTTCCGTTGACATAACCACGATCATGTGTGAACGTGAACAAACTGCCACCATAATATAAAGCCTCAGTTCTTCTGAAATGGGTGCATGTCTGGTACTGTGTCTCACTTGTGACCGTTGTTCTTGATACCGCTAATGACTTCAAGACTTTTAATGGGTCTGTTGCTGAACACAGTACAACTGCATGGAGATGCTCGTCACATGCATTAGTCACTTGCGAGGATATGAAAACGCGCCATTTCTGAAATTCTCATCATTTCGTTAAGGAAGTAGACTTTCTACGTGCTTAGACTTGTGGGGTGTTTCTACCGACTGCATTAGCTCGCGACTCACCATGGCCACGACATCTGCAGTGTAAAATGTACAATACAGGGGCCTGGTCTGAAGTCCGGCCGTGATGTATTGCCATCAGTACTGCAGTTGTTTAGCCCTAAGACCGTGTGGCACCTCTTCACCGAATCACATGGCAGTTTAGACAATGTATGCATACAGCTGGCGTTTGAAACCATTCGAGCCTCAAGGCCAACTTGTAAGCTGTGCATATTTAAAGCACATTAAATGACTTGCGAACATTTTCACGCGCTATGCCACGATGGCGCCAAATTCAAACATCTGGCTCATGTTGACTACAATCAGAGATCACAAGATACCACCGTAATTAAAACACATATGTATTAAAAATTTTTCGCGCAGCACATATCAGACTGTGGTTTTATTGGCTGAGACATTTTTCCTTCTAATTTAGGGTTCAGTGATTGCTATGTGGGTGCAGCCAGGTCATACTACGGGTAGGGGTGTCCAAGAACTGTCACTCAGAGCAAAGATGCCCTGTTTCAGCCCACAAACAACTGTTTGGTGCCCAGGTACGTTCTCCCATGTCGAAAAATACGGAAATGTAGTTTTAAGAAGCGCCTGTCTCTTGTTCTGCCCACGGTACCCGAGTTCACGAAGGATGCCTGCGATAAATGAATAAAATGTATGAAAGTTTATTTTATTCTGGGAAGGGACGCTATGTAGTTTCTTAGATAGCAGCACGTTTCGCTAGAAACAGCCACGTGCGAGCTTCTACTCTGAAGATGAAGGCAGCGGCCATGAGAACCGCAAATGTCACACAGTTATTAATATCAAACATAGAAATAACAACAGCTTGGCCCGAGGTGGGCATTTGCAGCTTTTATCAGGCGTGTTCGTTATCATTTAACTGCCAGTTACTTTTCGTACTACAAAATTCTAATTTTTTTAAATACTCACCGAGATTTTTATTTTCTTTCGCGTCGTTGCATCTCCCAACGACCCTGATGATAGCTCTTCCCGCCATACGTGTGCAGTGCATCACGGCGGCTAAGTTCGGTTCATTGTTGGCTTGATTTGTGATGTCTGCTCCAAACTGTGGGGGCCTCATTCTTATTCTTTGTGCTGCGAACTGGCTGATCAATATATCTCAACCCTTGTGTTTCTCACGAGATATAAGTCACTCCTGTCGCAACACCACACTCAGTAAAAACCTTCTTGACTTGCCATGCTGCTTTGTTTATATACCAACAACAGCTGTTTCAGCTCCCACTCTTACAAGAAGCTTTGACGTTACTCCACGCATGCGCAACAGAGATTTGCGCATCGCCGTAGTGCGAATCAGATGTGGGGGGCGTGACGTCATCAAGAGTATCAGTACAATACGAAACAAAACAGCTGCTCCGACGGAAATAAAAGAAAAAGGCTGTACCTATAAACGAAGCTTTATTTTAGTTTCGGCCGTCAGGAAGGAACTTCCGGCTTCGAAAAAAGAAAACTGGCCAACGGTCTGGCTGTACGATCTACGAATGTGCTTATGGTATGTGTCAAACAGTAGACGGACGCACATTTTCCGCTACACTGTCACTTCTGAATGCTACTGATCAGGCACCCTGATTCTAGTCGTTGCAGTACTTCTTATTTTGACTTCCAGTAATATTGTTACCCGACAACACAATTGAGTGCGTTCCAGCCAGTAATTAAAGCTTCAAAGCAAAAATTAGCCCGAATTACATTTAAAGACCCAGTTCGCACCGCGCAGTAAACACACTCCATCTGAGTTATAACAAGGTATGCAATATGCGTGTTCTCGTAACCGTTGTTGTAATGGCAAAGCAATAGTATTACGTATTGTTAGTGTGTGTTTCTAGCCTTAGGTATACAGCATGCAATGCGCATGCGCCGTACTGTCATCTATGGCTTGTCCGGCTGTACCATATTTTCCCACATTATCTCATAAACGGCACGATTTAAAAAAGTTCCTGAACACAAAATGTGTGTTTTGATTTTCTGTACAACTTTTGTCTGAAAAGTTTCTCATTCTAAGAAGAAATGAGCGAGCTGTGATCAAAAATGTGCATTGATCTTCATGTAAAGTACCCGTTATTCTGGACAGATGTTAATACAACTAAAATTTTTCTGGCCAGATTTTCGATAAGTTCCCAGCTATCAAATTTAATGAAAATCCATCCATTTGAAGCCGAGTTGTTCCGTGCAGACGGACGGACGGTGTGACGGTCAGTTATGACGAAGCTAATAGTCGCTTTTCGCAGTTTTGGGAACGCACCTAAACCCAATCACTCAACGCTGTATAGGGAAATCATCACTGTTCGTTCCGAGATCCACACAGAACACATAAATACTCTGTGTGGCTGTCAAACCTGGCGATACGTAAAGTAAACACTCAAGACTGAAGGGTTAAAATTTCTGACTCTGCAGTCCAATTATCGGACGTCTTCTTTCTTTTACTTTTACACATCTCCTGGCCCAGAGATAAAAACGAAAATACTCTATTAATTTTACAGGTATGTTCTAGAAACGTAAATAACGAAAATGCCGGTCCCACAGGCCGCGCGGTCTAAGGCGTAGGTCTGCGGCCGCTCGTCTGCTGAGATTGTGGTTTCGAACCCCGCCGGGGGCATGGATGTTTGTTGTGAGTGTTGTGTGTTGTTAGGTAGAGGTCTCTGCGACGAGCTGATCACTCGTCCGGAAGAGTCCTACCGACTGCGGTGAGTCGTTGTGTGTGATATAGGAACCTCGTGAATGAGGGGGCCATGGCCGGCGTTGGGCCGCAGGGCTACAGGGGTAAAATGAATAAATAAGGGAAATGGTTGTTAGATTTGAGGTTATGAAGGCAGTGGCGGTGAAGGGAACTGTCTTACGAGTTGTTCGACAAACGTTCGATGTTTCGAAGGAAACTTTTGCCACCATCTTCGGTATGTGAAGACGGTGGCAACAGAGTTCTCTAAAACGGTGGTGAATTAACAAGATACTATGCGATGTCTCTTCGCACAAGCCCCTATACCTTAACAAATGATAACTTGCAACAGGGTGATTCTAAACGATGTTTTGAGAACTTGCCTCTCTGCTGTAGCCATAGCTAAGAGAGCAGAGTTTCTTAGTTCTGTGAGTACATTTTTCTAAATAAGTTCGGGCTTTTGAGATGTGAAACAGGGCGTTCAGAAAGTGGGTAGCTGAACGTTTGTATTAATCGAGTTCTGAAGAAGACAGCTGAAGATTCAATTCTTCTGGGATGTTATGTCTTGTCGATTGCAACAGTTACTGACATTTCGAAGACATGACCCTGAAGATAAAGACATCATGATCGTTCGAAACGTCTGTGTGTACCAGTCGACGTGGCGGAATATTCGGCTCTCCCACAGTGATGGTCTTAAATGTCGCAAGAATGAAGCTGACAGGCAACTCTGTTACATCGGGCACCCGCACGTGCTAAGCAAGACAACCCCTGAACGGTATGTCTGGGAACATTCCTTTTGAAACACTCGTACGTGACGCCAGATGTACAAGGTGACTAACTCCGTGGAGCAGAGTTCTTCTTGCGAAGCCAGCGGCCTCTCAGCTGGACAAAAAACTTAACGCCTATCCTGGAGCCCTAGGTTTTCTGTACCAACATATGCACAGAATAGAATTGTGTATTACACGTACACGCGAACCCTTCTACATGTTTCATCGATAAATTGCCATCCTCAGGGAGACATTAATACAAAAGACTGTATAACGTGTTGGTAGAAACCATTCCTTTGTGTTACACGGTGTTCATAAAGTGATTTGTTCAGTCAAACACAACATCAATTTATAGTCAGTAATACATAGTTTGGCAACATGTTTCGGTTCTAGTGAACCATCTTCAGGCCAATGCTTAGTATATGGACATGGTGCATTTAGTGAATGCATATTTTATGGAATCTCATATGGTTTACAAACCAGTTTTCTTTTTTTAATTTCAAGTTTAAAGTCTGTTGACTGAATGTATTTTTAAAACAAACGTAAGAACTTCTTATCGTTGCATAGGTACTTCCATAATAAAATTTATGACAACTTACATACATTGTGAGTTAATCTAGAACTCGTATCAAATGGGCGATCAAATGAGGTTGTATTACACTCGACATATATCAATATCAATATGGACAGTATTGTGGGTGTGTACCTGCAGTGAATTAATATAAAATTCGTAAAGTCAACGAAATGTGACCAGAGAGCTTAAATTGTATTGTATGTGATGGGCTTTCCCTTTGTTGGTGTTTCCAGTATGCTGGGCTGATGAGGACTGAACTGGGAGTAGATTACGCCCACAAGACTGTCCAGATCGTATATGCAGCCACCAAACAAACAAACAACTTCCACATGTTACAATTATTAACGTTTTACAGATTGTATTTTATCACTCAACAACGATGACGTGAACATTTTAATGTACTAATTTATTGAGTTGTAATTTTAAAAATTTTGTATCTGTAGCAAAGTGCAGAGTAAAGACTGCCTGGAGATGGTGCAGGTGCATCGAAACATACAGCAGTACTTACGGTATATAAAATATTGTTTATATATATATATATATGTTGTGCATTTGTTTGTCTGGATAATAAACTGTACAAGATGCACGGTACGTACATTAAAATAGGTATTAGCCACTACGATTCACCAGGTAGACAGCTGTTTCACATAATTTAATATTTCGAATTTTCCTACCAATTTAACTTTCGCTCCAGGGCCTATGAAAACCTCTGACAATTTTGCTGGATATGTCTCTTCGCGGAACTCACCAGCGTTCGATTTCCCTAACCCTAGCGCCTGGCCCTGCGTACTTCTCAAGATGGCTGATCTCAGTTATACGTAAAACTTCAGTTCTGTAGTTGTGTTTATTGTGATAGTTGTAGGGAACACATCAATAGACTGTGCGGGCAAAGTGCGGAGGTTTTTTTTTTAATGTTTTCCACCCCGAAGTGTTGTAACATATAAACACAAACGTGTCGGTCAATAACACAACACTATATTTTATATACAATAAAAATAGTGCATTGTCAGGGCGACATGTTTCGACCCTTATTAGGTCATCCTCAGTCCGTCTGAGAAAACAGATCCAAGGGCTATCTGTATTTCAATGCATTGTGGGATCCCAAATGCTTACAGATTATATTACAGGAATGTAAAATACATAAGTTTGTGTATATATATATGTATATATATTGAAGTCTATATGACGTTCTTAGCTTTAAAGGGTTAAAATTATTTGAGATGGGATATATTAAAACCAGTTGTGTGTAAAAGACTCTAGAAAAACTTGGCATTACTTTTAGTTTTTTGGGGATGTGAACTTTTTTAGAGCGGGTTCTTCGTTCTTTTCGGTGATATGAGGAACTGGTGTTTATCTCTCTTCATGGCGAGGAGACAAGAAGACATTTCACTTCCCGTGCGATTAGTTATTTCTTTGTGGCGTTGTCGTGTGTTCTTGCAGACTAAATGGTCTATGTCAATCTCTGTAATATTGGATATGGGCGCAATAAAAAAAAAGATTGGTGGATTATTTTGAGATATGGACAATATGTTTTCTGTGTTTACTTACTTTCGTATGGATGGGGTGAGTTCGCGTCTTGTACTTGGGTGAGAAGATTATTGTTTCGTAGCGTTGTATTGAATTTTGTAGACCTTGGTGGCGGAGGTGAACGGCATGATGTATGTTGTTCAGTACTAACTTGTATCACTGTGAATCGGAGTGGTGATCTTGTGTGGCTGAAACTGGTTGTTGTCTGCTCTGAGTATACAGGCATCAGGTACCCTTTATGTCTCTAGCAGACACTGAAGAGAAATAATCACCAGTTCCTCATATCACCGAAAAGAACGGAGAACACACTCTAAAAAAGTTCACATCCCCAAAAAACTAAAAGTAATACCAAGTTTTTGGAGTTTTTTTTACACACAACTGGTTTTAATATACCACCATCTCAAATAATTTTAACTTGTTAACGCTAAGACCGTCACACAGACTTCTATATATATATACAAACTTGTGTATTTTACATTCCTGTAATATAATCTGTAAGCATTTGGGATCCCACAATGCATTGAAATACAGATAGCCCTTGGATCTGTTTTCTCAGAGGGCCTGAAGATGACCTAATAAATGTCGAAACATGTCGCCCTGACAATACACTATTTTTATTGTATATAAAACGAAATGTTGTGTTATTGACTGACACGTTTGTGTTTATATGCGGTGTTTTTATTGTTCGGTCGTGGACACATACAGTAACACCTGGGCTCAAAAGAGTTCAGTGAGACAAAAGACTGGATACTGAGAGACGAAGCACAAAGTTTGTGGGCCGAATTTTGTGCCGATATTGTCCCTCGACGTATGATAAAATTGAATCATATCACCGTCTCTCACAATACGAGTAATTTACTTAAGTAACTTCTTTCTTTGTCACCCAGTAACTTGATGTAGCATGCACTTCGAAGTTGTGGTTTGCATGATGGAGTAACCGAGAATTGCTGACTTCCAGTGCTAATGGTATTACGTGTTGGCAGACGGCTTGTTTATCGAACCTGACCCCTCCTAGGCGTAATTTCGTTACTGAAGTATCTGCATCTCAACACAGGACATCTTTGTTATTGTGACTTTATTTTCATAAAAGATTTGTGTATTAAACCTCGTTTTAAAGTGACTTTCAAGCAGAGTTAGGGAATTTCAGTCACGATACGCTTTAAAAATATCTAATATAATGCAGCACATCCGGCAGACGATGTATCAGTTTGTTTATAATCATCAAATGACACGCATGTAGCTATGTTCTTGTTCTCTGAGAGACAAGATTTCGGAAAGTTTTATGACCTACGGTTAGTCAAGAACCCACGCGATCTTAAAATGTGCCGACGGCAGTTGTGAGTATAATTCTCTGCACCGCTAAAAGCGCCCCATAAGATATCTAGTGTAACGAAGAGTGCGTAGAATTCCTTTACCACCAGTCATTATTAGAACGTCAGAACGGCCTGTGATTTTCCGTTACGGGCAAGTTTATTTTTTTTGCGTCATATCCAAATGCTTGAACCGCTTGCAAGGAACTAAGGTTTAATAACTCCTGTCTTACGTTCTGCCAGACAAGGGGGAAAACCAAAAGGCCAGAAACTTCGCAGTTGTGTTTTCTATTCCTGTAACGGTAGTCTCTTGCCAAATGCAACTTGTCCTGGTATACATTAGCCATGTGCTAGTGCGCGTCTCTTCTCGCTTGATTCGCACTGAACACTGCTGTAGGCCTTGTCTACTAGTAAAGACATTTCATTCCTCAGAAACACTTGATTAACAGGTACAATGCCACACACAATTAATTATCCTTTCATTGCCTGCGCAAGGCCTTGATAATGTATAAATTTAACGACAGTTTTGCAAACTCCTTAACTTATGTAGCGTCATTCTGTCTGAAAGATGAATCCGACATGAAATAAAGGAAGATAATCATAAACTTATTTTGTGTTAGTTTCTCTTGAGTGAGGATTTCCACTAAAACACTCTCAGTCAGGGTAGTGAATTACCTGAGTTTTTGTTTTGAAATTGATGAAGCTAATTTCATGATCATCCAGATCGGTACGTTAACGAGGCATAATGAGACGACGGGGTGGTTATGTGGTTTCTTAGCCTTTATCTTCCGACCTTTAAGTCCAAGTTTAGCTGCTGACGGCCGGAGTTACTTTCATTTTCAATGCCCATTGCTGCACTTGGGTGGGACAGCTTTTTCCCTTTCTTCCTTATAGCTGCATGCAACCTGACACAGAGCGGCCCGTTTGGCCAGTACAGGTTAGTAGAGCTACAGAGGTTAGGAGATTGCAAGTAAATGTTGAGTAGATTAGGTGAGTATCTGGAAGGAGGCAATCACGCCCTAGATCACAGTAATCTCTCTTCCAATGCATGGATGACTGAGGAAAAAACAAAGGGAGTGTCGATTGTGTATAGTGTTGATACGTAGCAGCACATTACAGATTAGCATAACCTTCCGGACTGTTACCATCTCCAGCTACAATTGCCATTACATGTAATTCTCTGCTAATTAACTGTTACACATTAAACTGCAAAATCACCGTCCACAGTGGAAAGCTGTCGGCAAGTGTCGAGATTGCATTATCGTCTGAAGCATTGGTACCTGTCACTGCCTTCTGATGGTCGTATTCGTAACTACTAATATATCTGACTGCATAACGACAGACTTAAGACAGTTCGACACCCCTATTCTTCATCCTAAACACGGTTGAATTTCTAAATAAGAGATACGTTCATTCACTCCGCTTAATTCTTCAGAACTGTGAATTTGAGCTGGGGCGCGAGTACACTTTTTACGCCGCTCTTCATTCTTTGTATCTTATTTATTTCTGTGCTTCAAGTCAATTGGGAGTGTAAACTTGCTGTTTTTTCTCTCGTTTAGTAACATTTTTACCTATCGTTTATTTCGTCTTGTCTCACTGTGCCGTACGTCCAGAAATCAAAAAGCAGCGGATTAAATTCGAACAACAATTCACTGTCCTCCGTCTTCCGGGTTTCTATAGAAAAACGTCAAGAACTGTAAACGTGCGTGTTGTGTGTGTGTGTGTGTTTGAGGGGGGGGTGAACCTTGCCCTGACATTACGGGGAGTTACATTGGCTGAGGGTGCAGAGGGAGATATGTGGACGTAAGAGGGGGGAACTGACAGAAGGCTGAAGAAACACTCATGGTTTGTACTCCACCTGTAACATTGTTGAAGATCAAATCATGGAAGGTAAAATGGGCAAGGATTGTAGTACGCTAGGGTGAGAAGAGAAATGCACACCGGTTTTTAGTTTGAATCCCAAGAGAAGGAGGGAAGGCAGTAAAGAAACCGCTTGGAATACCTTGACACAGATTTGAGGATATTATTAAAATGTATCCTGAGAAGAGACATGATGAGACGGCGTAGTATGGGATCGTGTGGGCAGGGTTTTTGTAAACACAGTTCCACAAACTGCAGGCAATTTTTTGGCCAACCGAAGAACTGTCAGCTTCTTAAGAAGTACTCTTCCGTCAGCTTAAGTACAGTAATGTACGTCACATGCTTACTGTGTACCTAAATGTGCGCATGCCTTGTATACCTTACCGTCATTAGATGGGGATGATAATAAAAATAAAAATAATAATAATAATAATAATTATTCTTATTATTATTATTATTACTTCATGGAGCAGAGTCCTTCTTGAGAAGCTAACCTATCTCAGCTAGTCAAATTCCCTGCATTTTATGGAACCCGAAGTTTCATAACCGCATTCACAAGTGCCCGCCACCCGTCCCTATCCTGAGCCAGCTCGATCCAGTCCATACCCCGCATCCCACATCCTGTAGATCAATCTTAATATTATCCTCCCATCTATGCCTGGGTCTTCCAAGTGGTTTCTTTTCCTCAGGTTTTCCCACCAAAACCCTTTGTAGCCTCTCCTCTCCCCCATACGCGCTACATGCCCCATCCATCTCATTTTCTCGATTTGATCACCCGAATAACATTTGGTGAGCAGTACAGATCATTAAGCTCCTCATTATGTAGTTTTCTCCACTCCCCTGTTACCTCGCCCCTCTTATGCCCAAATATTCCCCTCAACACCCTATTCTCAAACATCCTCAAACTCTGTTCCTCCCTCAATATGAGCGACCAAGTTTCACACCCATACAAAACACAGTCAAAATTATAGTTCTGTATATCTTAATCTATATATTTTTGGATAGCGAACTGTGCAACAAAAAATTCTGCACCGAATGATAACAAGAATTCCCTCACTTCAATCTGCTCTTAATTTCTTCCTGAATGAAATTCTGATCTGTTAAGATTGTTCCCAACTATTTGAACTGCTCCGCCATTTCAAAGGAAATGTTATCAATCTTTGTACCGCGACTTGTCCTGCATTCTGGTCTCGAGACATGATCATGTCCTTGGTTTTATCAGCATTAATTCCAGTCCAATCTCCTTACTAGTAACTGCTAAAGCTTCTGCGTTTTTCTATCTTTCTCTATTTATTTATTTAGCAGGTTGTACGACGTTTCTACATCTTCCTGCGAACTTTTAACAATTATTTTTTTTAAATTCTCAGGTAGCGTTCCCTATTTTCTGTTAAAAGTCCTTTAAAATATGTTTCCCATTTACCAATAGGTATGGGGTTAAAACGTTATCCTCCATTTTCATTTTCTCTTAAATTCTTCAGTATTCTGCATGCTTCTGTGCTTCGTTTACCACCCAAGTAGCTTTCTACTGTAGAACATGTCTTTTCCCAGCCTTTGTTTTTCTCTTCTGTTATCATTTTCTAATTTTGCCTTGCATCCTTCTAAGCTCTATCCTGGCCTGTGGGTCTTTTGAACTAATCCATTTCAAGTATTTTTTTTTTACCAATTGTCTAATTTCTTCATTCCAGTAATAAAATGGCTTTGTTTTACTTCCCAAAATTTTCTCTCCTAATGCTTCTTTTGCTGCTTGGTGAATGCATTTAACAAGATGTTGGTAACAGTCTTCTGTACTTTCAAAATTACCCTCTCCAAGTTTCTCATCCAATAACTTCTTATATAAAAAACTGGTACTTTCATCCCTTAAGCTGTCTATATTATATACTGGTGATTGTATTAATTCTACTGCACAGTCTGTTATGTTTTCCCTTGATTCATTTGCATTG
>Ga0123352_10002966_pt1 | contig 24160 bp, 9 predicted proteins | sample TergutLab28metaG_FD_89700 | JGI IMG/M metagenome (GOLD analysis project Ga0123352, IMG submission 89700) | Labiotermes labralis P1 segment gut microbial communities from Petit-Saut dam, French Guiana - Lab288 P1 | ecosystem: Host-associated > Arthropoda: Insects > Digestive system > Gut ...
CACACGAGCGTGCCCACAGACAGCCAGCTACCCACACGAGCGTGCACACAGACAGCCAGCTACCCACACAAGCGTGCCCACAGACAGCCAGTTACCCACACAAGCGTGCCCACAGACAGCCACCTACCCACACAAGCGTGCCCACAGACAGCCAGCTACCCACACAAGCGTGCCCACAGACAGCCAGTTACCCACACAAGCGTGCCCACAGACAGTCAGCTACCCACACCAGCGTGCCCACAGACAGCCAGTTACCCACACAAGCGTGCCCACAGACAGTCAGCTACCCACACGAGCGTGCCCACAGACAGTCAGTTACCCACACGAGCGTGCCCACAGACAGCCAGGTACCCACACGAGCGTGCCCACAGACAGCCAGTTACCCACACAAGCGTGCCCACAGACAGTCAGCTACCCACACGATTGTCACCGTCCCAGGACTTGTCGCCTGGTTCGAAATTTTTGTTAAGTTTCTGGGTGTTTTGTTTAAACTTCGTTGCGATATTTCTATTTTAACAATCAACATGTGTCATCGATACCATTCATTTATGACGTCGAATAGCTCGGTTGGTACAGTGTCGATCCTAAGGTTTAGAGACAGAAATTGAGGCTCGGTTTCAGGTGCACGCTTCCCCAAAGCGTCCAGAGCGGATCGGTATTCCTCTCAGCTTCATATTTAAAGGAAGAAAGAGTTTTATCTGTTGGGGTGAAACGGCCGGGGCTTGAAACTGAAAACTCATCTTCACCTACAGTCTAGTGTGGGAATTTGTGGAGCTTCGCCCTCACTACCCACATGTTTCCCGCCTTGGTGTTTAATTAAGCACAGAATATTTTTTCTATTGTGGCATATAAATTCTAATCAGTTTGGAGATTGCCGTTTCTTCTGAAGAGACTCTCTGTGTATTTTAGTGTAAGTGTAGGGGCATTTCGGAGAACTCTGCAGCTACCAGGATCAGGGTATTGTGAGGAACAGCAGGCTTTTCTAAAAGGTCTATGCAATTCCACCAGACTGCACGGGGTCGCGTACCAAAAACAAGTAATTTTCATGGTCAATATCGTGACAGTTTTCAGTCTAACATAATTATCTTGTTTTAAACCATTAATTTTAATTTTTTCACCAAAATTTCATTATTATTATCAACATCATCATCATCATCTCCTTTAAGCAGGGTATATTTACTTGTATTCCTGAGACAAACTATGTCCCTAAGAAATACAATGTTGCAGATATTCTATTGTTACTATTCATGGTGCTTATATCGTTAGTTTCAGTGTTGAATCTTTATTATTATTATTATTATTATTATTATCACGCTTCGCTAGATCTGAGGTTCTGACGTCTGTGAATATGACGATTACTCGGTGAATATTACAGACACTCAATGAAAAATTATCACTTCTGAGATGTAACGCCATACATTTTGGTATCCATCTACCAAACTACATGGTTTTACAACCTGAAAGACATAATATTCACAGCTGTTTATTCGGAAAAGCAGGTGTTTTATTTTGTATCAGTGTCACTACTTCAGTTACGAGACAACTACAGTGGAAGTTTACAGCCAGTCACAGAACTCTTAGCAAGAAAGAGTTTATCAAAATACTTATTTTGAATGCATTACTAAAATATGTAGTGCTTCACGTCGATGAAGACAAAATCGTAGATTCATTTCCTTACTTCCTGCCGAATAAGGCCACTCCAGAGAACAGTCCTTTTTCAGTTCTCCTTACATTCCTCTTTTAACTTCCGTCTCGTGCAATCCCATCAAGGGAGAAACCAATTTCCCCTTGGGATTCAACTACCTCCGGAGAGCGCAGTCTAACAGCGATGACAGTGTTTGTCCATACTCTGGTACGTACTAGTCCACAACCTTATTGTGTTACACTTTTTCCACTGCTATGAATTTCACATACATATGTGATGTATTGGCCTATAAAGACTGCAGTATAAACAACACCCTACCATACTCCTTACACTCAGCACTATCTCTTTCCTGTATCTTTCATCCTTATATAATCTCAGTTTATGTAACCTAATGACGCAATATCAAGAGAAAATATTGGTGACACCGAATGAGCAACTGCAGAACGGTGGATGGCATAATGTGACGATGAGTCTCAAAATTTGTGACGGAGGTGTTACTACATTGACAAATATACTGCACAACATAACGGTTTGTTTGCAGGAACACAACGTACCATAAGATGCCTAGGCTATCATAATTAGATATAAACATTAAACCAACTCTGCTGGTCTGACTATGTATACAAGAACGCGGACATATATTGGCTCCATACAATGGGCCCAAGGAAGTAGAATTCATACTATTTGCCTGATAAACGAATTAGAAGCAGCTTCCGAAAAAAACTGCTTTCTTTAATCCATTAAGAGAAGAGAGAAAATGACCAAACATTTGTCAGTCAATGTAACATGTCGCTCTACTAAGAGAGGGTCTTCTGAGATGTGGCGCCGTATCGTCTGACGGTTTGTATGGTTGCCAGGGAATATGCTGTCTCCATATTAAGAGTAGAAGTAAGTCAGTCTTAAGCTGGAGATAGTGTATTCCCCAAAATTTGTTAAATATCGAGCATATTACATGGGGCGTCACACCTCACAAGACGGCTGTCTCCATGTTCAACGCCGTGAATATATCACACGTCATTTGTTACATTGATGTTTCGATGAACACAGCAGATTATGCCAAATCACATAACGACAAATTTAATCATTTCTTTCGACGGCAAGGCTAGTGTGTAGTCATTTGTAAAGGAAAGTTTACAGCGTTTCAAGTACTTACCACTAAGTCAGAGTGTCCGGGCTGCAGGCTTTAGCCTGCAGCCCAGACACTACTCCAGCCTAAACGTACCTAACCTCCAACATATAGCAAACCAAGAACGGAACGACCAATGTGGTATTTAACATCATAGTCGCGAGCTCCTGATGATGGGCATAGTAGTGCCCGAAACATATTGAACTTATAAGAAGTACAATAAAATGATAAGTGGCATCTAGTTGGTTTTCTATTCTTCAGTTATCACAATGGCGCACGGTCCAATAAACATCAAATTCACTGTCTTCCTAATCTACACATTTTAAAACACACCATTACAACTACAGTGTATCATCCTGATTTTACCTTACCAGTTTAAATTCTACGAGTTCGTTGACTTAATGAACATAATACGTTTTAAAGTACACTGATTTCCCTGTGCACACTATGAAGAGATGAGTGGGGTAAACGTAAAGCTGTACTTATTCTTAATTTCTATATTTGATGGAGGTTTGTGGTATGCTTCAAGTCCCGGCTGCTTTACTCCAGAGGAAAGAACTTCCTCCACCACCTCGTGTGCTCAAGAGGCAGTAGGTTGCTTTCCGTCCAATGTCGGAATGGAAATTCTGGATGAGAGAATAAAAATTTTACCCTGTAGGGAATCGGAAGCCTAACAGCTGTCCAACCGTCAGCATAGTGACCACAACGACTACGAAATTACGGCACACGTTCTGACATAACATCGCACTTTGCTGTTTGCTTTAGTGCCTCAAGGTAATTCAAGAATAACACATCCAATTAAGTCACTGTCATTACTATCTTCATCATTTGTATATTAATACCCCTACGGTAATGTTATTACATTAATTAATTTTGTGTTTTCATTTTTGCGGATTTTCCTGGGGAAATTTACTTCGTTGTTGTTGTTGTCGTTGTTTTTGTTGTTGTGTCAAGTTGTCTTTTAATTACTTTTCAATTATTCGACCACATGGAACTATATACGATATAGTCTGAGTCACTGACAGCGTCCTTAAAAACCAACGAATAGGTAAATATAAGATTTATCACATCTCAGCACACCAAATCGTAACTTCCCCCATCGTGATTATCTCAAATCTCCAATTTTTTTAGTAAATGATAAAAGACGTAACACAACATTCTTACAGTTATTAATGTCGGAGCATTTATAAACAATTCACACAATAAAACCAAAAAATGCACTAATGTTAAAATTATATATTTTTTACGCACAATTTGTCACGACTCCGACATGTTATGATGTATCCTGATCATCTTCAGGGCGTTACTGAACATCAGTAAAACTACATAAAAATTAGCTGTATTGCTAAATACACTAAATTTGTGCATAAAATGTTTGTTGGAGTAGAAAAATGTTATCTTAACGTTAGTACATATGTTGGTTTTATTGTGTGAACTGATAACACAAAGAAGTTCTTGGACTTTTTGTAAATGCACATAAATTCATAATTAACTTGAATTTTATCCTCCCGGTGGGAGCCGTCCAATGTGTCTCACGGTTAACTAGGATGAGATGAGTGGTGCTCGTGACGTCACCAGAGAACACTGCTGCCACTTCCCTCAATCACATTGCTTCAGGCGCGCCAAGGTCTCGTCCCGTACTCAAGAACAAAGAGCGTGCCACTTCGCATTAATTTTCATCAACGGAATGCCTGACATCACACAGATTTTACACAGAAATGAAGTTGATAATAGACTATTCGCAGTTGTCAATTCCCGTAAAATAGCTGACACCGCAAGTACTGGGTCGACGTTTGTTAACATGTGTACAAATTCTGAATGCATTCCCTTAACGTACACAGACAAACTTGTTCGATTACTGCGAATGAAGTGCCGAACAACAACACAATAGCGTACGTACAAAAATATGAATGAAGGTTTGTCTGGTTGATTTTATTATGACGGCACCATTTTCAAGGCCGTATTTCAGCGAACACTAATTTAATGTGGAAGTTAAGTACCTGAGGCTGTGAAAACAAGTGATAACAACGTATAAGACGCCGTACCTAAGGAAAATGTGACAGTAGGCCGAAATTTAAATGTAATTAAATTAGTTAAGTAAGGAGTAAGTCATAAAAAAAACAAGTGACGAAGTAGAGGAAGTACTGAGAGGAAAGCGAAGCTCAAAGAGTTCGTGATTACTCTCGAACATCGAAAGAACGAAATATAACTGTAAGCATACTGTTATTATGTTTCAAATAAACAGTAACGATTTGGACCGAATTGAACTGACTCTGGATAGGGATAATAAGTAGCATGCAGTTCAGAGCAAGTTTTAACCCTACAGGATTATAATATCCGGAGAATTTGTTGAATTGTTCTGCCGCTTTTACCATCTCAGGACGGGCTTTGTTTATGGAGTTTGTCACTTAGTGTTCATCAATGAACTAATTATACGCATGAGACTCTATTTTCCTTGCCCATCTGCAGAATTGGAATAAAAATTTTATAATTCAGAACCTGACTGCATGCAATGATCTATCAGACTATTGTCTTCTGCCTTTCAGAGATGTCTCAAAAAGAACAGATAATAAAAATGCACTGTGGTACTATACAGATATTAACTGCACTCTTCGAAAATCTGCCACATTAACAAACAAATCTCAAATTCAAAGAGGTTAATAAACCTTAACCAACAGCATTTGCTTTCTGTTACGCAAACATGCCGGGAATGGGAAGTACGGAAACCGCAAATGGAGAGGCAAAATGTTTACCCTCCTAATGTAGAATGATGACTCATGTTAGCCCTAAAGCCTTTCAAATAGCACAGCCCTTATATCCAATTAGTATAGAGTGTCGGACAGGTCAAGTTCGCGCTAATGTCATGGAATACTCCTTCATCGGGGTGGCTTCAGTTTACAAACAAAGAAGGTGAAATGTGAATCATCCATCCACATTATCGGCTGTTTTGCTTTAAGAAATTTTATTACAGTACTTACAACTAATGGGCATTAATATTTGATGTTTATTGGACCGTGCATAATAACTGAAGAATGAAAAACCAACTAGATGCCACTTGTTATTTTATTGCACTACTTATAGGCTCAACATGTTTCGGGCACTACTATGCCCATCATCAGGAGCTCGCGACTATGATGTTAAATACCACATCATAGTCACGAGCTCCTGATGATGGGCATAGTAGTGTCCGAAACATGATGAGCCTATAAGAAGTAAAATAAAATAAAAAGTGGCATCTAGTTGGCTTTTTATTCTTCAGGCATTAATATTGCTTTGCATTCCAACAAGTAAAGTTACCTAGGTCACAAAAATTAAATGTGAAATCAGTAAAAATTTAATTTAGCTCTTTTATTCCACTGAAGCATCGTTATTTTTTTTTTTTAATAATCCCCAAGTACACTGAAGCGTTTGTCCCATCTTCGCACAAATTTGAAATTCGTGTCTATAGGAATTTGGTTCTTGCATTCGCAGTTATTCACCGGCGGCCATTTTAACTTCCTTTTTACTGTGGAATCGGCGACCTCCAAATTGTTGCTTCAGCTGCAGAGTCAATCTTTTTAATCTACTATCCCATTGTTACTGAACGGAAATTTTCAATTGAAGGAAATATTATCCAGGTTCAAGAAACAAAGTTCCATGGTAGGTTCTTTTAAGGAAAACCAAGGAAACAGACCCTTTTTGAGATATTAAATTAAAATAAAGGCTAAAACAGTTAAACAGACGTACAATGTAGAAACTATCTGGTGGGACACTCTAGACAATAACAACAAATTTGTTTGCAAAGCTTCTTTGGAAGAATACTTCCTTCTCCTGAGATGTGAGGACTCACGAGCTGTACAGCCATCTCCTATATTTTTTTCGGGATCCAACTTTATTTGTCAAATTCCTCCTCGTTCTTTCATCCTTTCCTCTATCCGTAAGCCTTAGAAACTAAACTCTTACACAGTTACCTGTTACAGAGCATTTATTCTCTTTCAATGACGAGCCATCATTGGTAAGCATATCGTTACGAATATGTCTCAAAATTATGACACTCTTTCGTTACTGAAGCCCTGATGCGTAGTTATATAAAGATACATTCATGAGTTACGTTAGGCTGAACTGACAGTGGTAGGTGGCCTATAGATTGCGGAAAGAATCCATCTCTACGATCAGAAACCGCGGTGTGTTGAGAGTGCTGGCAAGCCTTTCTCTTCCCGAAAGAAATGAAGACAACCACACTCCAGAACGAAAGAATCCAGTTTAATGGCAGTTCAAAAAATACAAATGTCCTCTAATTAAGAGGAAATTTTTAGTATCGTCGAAAGAAAATGTAGGAATTGAGCCGCTACTGTAAAATAAAAATGAAGCTAAAGTTTTATTCATTGTTATTTAATAATCGTTTTGTTGTAAAGACGTTGAATGCTATGAGAAATAATTACACGTGACTTGAAAGTAATTCTTAAATAATGACTTGAAAAAATATAATTACGAAATCATTATATATAAATTGAAACTCGAAAAGTATTGTGTGTGTGTATAAATTCAGTTCCAGAAAACAGTAACTCGCCCATGTCTACCCTATGGATAAGAACAGGGCGCAAAGAGAAGACAACGTAGGATTGGAATGAGAAAACCCTTGAAAAAAGCATCTGGATTCACACTATATGCTGAAGTAATAATTGCATCACAACCCAACTAAAAGTTAAACGTTTGAAAGAGATGTTGCGAAAACAGAAAGAAATTTAGGCAAACATGAACATAGAGTGAATAAGAGTATTAAGAATTTAGTAACCGAACAAGATAGGCAATGCACATATGATGTAACAAAGAGGTGTTTTTGAGTAACCATTGTTGCGGTGAAAAAGTGATAAGTGTTACATATTCTGAGTTTGTGTCCGCAGCCTTAGTTATTCAACATGCGAAGTGCATGCGCTACATTTCATTGTCATCTGTGGTCTGCCCGGCTATACTTACATTTTCCACATCATCTCATAAATAGCACAACTTTTGGAAAAATATTATAGAAGATAAAATGTGTGTTTTGATTTTCTATACAATTTTTTTCTGAAACATTCCTCATTTTAAGAATAATTCTGACAGATACTCCCATAAATGTACGTAGGTCTTCACGTTAAGGTACTCGAAGCAGTGTGTCGCAGGCTATGGTTCATACTTAAATAAACGCGAAGGAATGACCTCAACACCTACAACCCTACAGACTTTCATGACATAAATGTTACGTTGCATAAAATGTAGCCGAAAATTGTTTGGTATATTTTTTATTAGGTACAGCGATTGCTGGCCACCGCTATTAGTAATAAATTTAAACTACGTGGTCGGACAATTAAGTTCGCGAACTCTTCACCGTGTGCTTGCCGTGGCAACACGTTTGATGACGTTGACATATCAGCGTTTCACAGTTGTGTTGTTATTGATCTATGGCAGTCTCTTTCTGTATGGCATCTGTCTGCGTGTGGTTTGGTGTGCCGCCGCGAGAATGTCGGAACTTGAATTAGAGCAGCGAAGTTTTTAGCTACTAAACAAATAACTGTTTTGGAACACCCCGCCTATTCACCGGATCTAGTCCCCAGTGACTTTTTTCTATTCTCGAATATAAAGGAAATATTGAAATGAAGGCATTTTGGTGACACTGGTGGCATCAGGAGTAATACAACGGCAGCTGAAGGCCATTCTACAAAACCATTTCCAAAATTGTTTTGAAGGGTGGACTAGGCGCTGGCATTGGTGCATAGCTTCCCAAGGGGAGTATGTTTAAGGCGACCATGGCGGTATTCAGCAGTGAGGTATGTAGCACTTTTACCGCGATTAGTTCGCGAACTTTATTGTCAGACCACGTACCAAAGTACATTCAAGAACCGTTGGTGATAGCTACGAGCGGTTACCTACGGAGGGGTTTAACGCGGATAACGGAATTGGGTGACTAACTCTGGTAGTCGAGTAACAGAGCTGAGTGAGTGAGGTGGTGTGTAGCGTGGGTAACTGATAAAAACGAAGGTTATTATTTCTGGAGGGAAGCGACGGCTGTTTTATTTTATTTCGTGAGAAAATTATTTTTGTTTTCTTAACTGGATAGTAGTAGACTTCACACCACAAATACAAATAAATAATTAAATATACAAATAGTGAAGTCTATTTGTGGATCCGATGAACCCCATCCGTATCTTATAAGAAGTTTCACCTACCGCAATGAGCAAGTCAGGGTAGACAAGGTACAAAGGGTGATCGTGTATAAAGTTAATTATATTTTATATTCAAGTATCACTCAAACTTTAGGTGCGTGCTACATGCCTAGGTACAAAGACTTTGTTTTTTAGAAATCGCTTCATCGGTTGCCACTCAGACTTTCCTGTGACGGCAGAGACATCACTGTTCAAATCTGTTGCAATTCGAGCTCTAGATCCATTTACTTCAACGCACTAAAATTAATTCTAGGGGGGTTTAATAACCACGTTTTCTAATAGTGCAGATAATTTTTCCCTTCGTCTCACAGACACACGTCACACGTTACAAACACTCTGTCCACTACATGTCGAAGCTCTGTGTGTGAAACTGAAGGCATTACATGATGGATGTTTCCTTTCAGAATATCTTCAATGCAAGCATTATAACTACAAATTTTATCCTTTGACATCCATCACACGTGAAAGTCGCACCCCTCCGTCACCAAAAGCATTTAGCAAACACCGGGCGGAATTGAACTAACGTCCATACCAGAATGTGTGTAATAAACGAGTGTGAATTTACGTTCTAAAAAAAATGGTTTCCGTAATCCTATTGCGATTTTTTGGTAGTGGGGCACGTTAAAAGTTAACGTATCCTGAAGTAATTAAGGAAGAAAGCATTTTGCATTACAGGTCGCGTTCTGATTTTATAATCTTTAATTATACTCAAAGTTTAGCACGCGGCAAACAATTAACTCATGCAAAAAGGCACACAATTATTTGCACCGTACTCTCCCTCATTCTCTTGCAAAAAAAAAAAATACAAATTCCATTGTAATCGAACACGCGTTAGACAAATGGTGACAGAATATGTGTCAACACTTCGGTTTTTATTTCTGTTATCAGGAAAGGGAACAGAACCAGTAATTCTCGTTGCACGCACAACACACTACACACCAAACTTCTTGTGCTTCAGCCTGCCACACGGATACCACCCCAACCCAGCCACACCGAAACTCCAACACACATCGAAACAAGAACACACGACCAATGTGGTGATCGAATAGAAAAGTCGCAGGCTCCTGATGATGGATGTATTAATGTCCGAAACATGTTTAGAATAGAAAAAGTGAAATAAAACTTAATAAATAGTGACATCAAGTTGGTGTCTTATTCTTCAATTATTCCTATGTATTAGCACTTCTTGCATTAATACAGGAAAACTCTCATTCTGATAATTCATGTATCCGCTGCGTTGGAACCGTGTTTCACAGTCAAAGAGAATGAGAACAGGTTCTACTTCTTCATCACGAACCCCGTGAAGGTACCGGTTCACAAAATGTAGTCTTGGATGTGTCGTACATTTTATGAATAACAAATACCTTCTATCGATCACTCAGTACATGATATCTCGTGATCTATTACTGTCTAGAATGGAATGGGACCTCCTCGTCGAAATTTTCTCAAGCATATTAAGTTGTTAGAATTTACAGTGCGCTTCCTATAGCAAATTTATTCTGCGTGTGTCACACGTAGTGCGCAGAGCGGCGAGAGGGTGATACATACACTCTCCGATAAGCAGCAAAGTCGTTTGCTGGCAAGTGGGAGTGTGTAAACAACAACCGAATAGTCGTTAGGAAATGATGCAACTTCCATGCAGGGACAAGAGATTTATCTTACCAAAAAGTTTAGATCGCTTCCTATTCAATAGGTAGGGAAGATCTTTCCAGCAGTAAAGAGGCCGAGGCGTGAAGCTGACCTCTCACTTCCATCCAGTGCCGAGGTTAAGAATGAGTGGAGCTATAACTCCATTCCCAATTATGCGTTTCTGGTGTGTTTATCTATATATCTACATATTGAAAGTAGGCTGAGGTTGTTTGAGAATAGGGTGCTGAGGAGTATATTTGGGCCTAAGAGAGACGAGGTAACAGGGGAGTGGAGAAAACTACATAATGAGCAGCCTAATAATCGGTACTCACCCAAGTTGGCTCGGGTGAATAAATAGAGAAGAATGAGATGGGCGTTGCATGTAGCACATATGGGGAGAGCAGATGTGTATATAGGGCTTTGGTGTGGAAACTTCAGGTAAAGAATCCACTTGGAAGACCCAGGCGTAGATGGGAGGATAATATTAAATTAGATCTTCAGGACTGAGTAGCGGGGGCATGGGCTGGATGGATTTGGCTCAAAATATGGACAGGTGGACACTTGTGAATGCGGTAATGAACCTTCGGTTTCCATAAAATGCAGGAAATTTTTTGACTAGCTGAGAACCGGTTAGCTTGTCAAGAAGAACTCTGCTCCATGGAGTAAGTAAGTATATACATATTAAAATTGGTATGTGTATTAACGTCAAACACCAGAAACTTTATTAAATTTTTCAGTGAATGCTACATGTTTCGGTGTTACAGACTGTCATCAAGCACTAAATTGCATTATTTAAAACATAAGTACGTGTGCATAGAAATGTTCAGAAATTGTTTAGTCTCACAAATATTTACAGACTCTTATCAAATTAAACTGCAAATATCGAAAGGTTCTCGTGTATACCTCTTATTCGTTAAAAATGTTTCAATGTGATTTTTTAAATTATTAAAATTGTGTTAATTGTTCCTTATTTAGTTCGCTCGAATACACATTTCCCTTGTATATCAAATTGTGGCTCGGAATTTATTTCTCTCGAACCCAATAAGTACTTGTTAGGTATAATTTTAATATATTTTTTTACATTCAGTGTGTGTGAGTTTGTGTCTGTGACAACGATCACTCTGTGTTATATGTGTTTATTTTTTATTAATTATTCACTGTTTTTCTTAAGTATATCAGTTTAGGTTCTCTTCAGTTCCAGTTCTCTGTTGGCCAGGTAACCGAATATTCACTGATGAATTTAATGACGTGTGCTGTATATGACGGTAGCACACATACTAACACTAATACGTTACAGCACAACGCGATGAACTCCATCAAGAAAATTTTATACGCACAACTTCACTGTTTCACTTTTATTCTTTCACGTAGTTGAATATATTGCACGCAGCCACTAAATTCTCTTAGTATCTATGAAGAAAATTTTTCATATGAATTAGAAGTCTTCATAAAATATTAATAAACCTACGGTGAATATCTTTTATATTGCTGCCACCTCGCAATGCTAATGAAAAACTAACAGTTCAGTTAAGAATATCAGTTCATAATCTACTAAACACAGTAGCCTAATTTTGACGTTTTGCTGACAGTGCATCTCAGTATATTTATCTCTGTATTTAACCAAATTGATACTATTTGCTCATATTTATAGAATTGTATTATAGTAATTTTAGACCACTCAGTTGTTTCAGTGTGATGATAGCAGAGGCTGTGTAATGCAATTTTGACTTTCTGATGATGAGCACATGTGCTCGAAACATGTAGAGGCATGAAATAAAAACTTACTGTGAAACAAATTTTGTGCATCAAGTTGGTTAAATACTGAGATAAACAGTAGCCTAAGTATTGTTTCAAATGAAACCATTCCACTATATGAGATGCCACGTAAGATTATGCACCACGAACAATAGAATATTTAATTTTTTTCCGTTTTCTTTTTTTGCTAAAAACTTGGCAGAGACGGATCAAATAACTGTCTTACTTTGCGTCACTGAAGGATAGGCTAAGTCTGCCAAGGCATGTAACATCGAGCCAATCGTAAGGCAGTTTTATGGCGATGAGTCCTCATATTGGCGAGTAACAATAATAAGGCCTCTTGAACAATCTGCTAGAAATAAACCAACATTTGGAGAGCTATACACTAAAGCTGAGGGGAAGACCTTACTCCGAAAGGCTGGTAAATGTGTGGTGTCGTATTCCGTAAAACCTTGATATTTCCAGTAACTCTGATTATTGAATTACGTGGCGAAAATATTTGAATTAATTTTACATTGGAAGGTAGCAGACTTTGCATTACACCATGCACGTGGCGACATATTTTTTCGAAACACAAATTAATGTAATGAATATTTAGTTCCTACCCCATGCAAAACACTCTACATCTCCATTTAAAGCAATGGTCTGCCTATGCTGGGTAAGGAAATAATCGCTCTTCTGAACTGCATGACCCATAATCATAAAAAATATATTGTGTGGATAAATGCAGAGTTGCATGTTGTTACATTAGGTGGTACCCACAGTTACTTACGAATGTGTCTCATTAGGATCAGCCAGTCACGGTTAAGAACAAAAATAATCAAGCTAGCTACTATCCTGACTATATTCGAAATTTTATCTCTCAAATGAACCGAGGAAGAGTGGCAACAGGATGCACTCATTCGCTGCCAGCGACACGGGTAATCACTCGCTAAGGCAAATGCAGTTTTTATGTGACAATGACTGTACCATTTCCAGCGGCTCATTGATTGTGGTCAATCTTACATATAACGCTCTCTGTAGTCCAACTGTTTGATATTTGCTCTTTGAAATGGGTTGTCCCCTTGTTCATTGATTGAATAAGAATTGCACATAGCCTGTATAATGATGTAATTGAAAACCATTTCACATGTGTATTAATTACGTTTTATTGAAGTTGAATTTATTACTTTTAATTATCTCTCATTCAAAATTGTTGTCAACATTTATTATGCTTCTGATTAAATTCTCTGTCCTCATATACGACTAACTATATTTCCCTATGAACAAATTGGCCAGACCTACATTTCGGCACACAGTGTCCTTACCAGTACAAAACAATACAGGCCAGTCTGTGTACTCTACCTGTCGCATTATTCTCTCTTTGTTACTCCCTCTTGGAACCTGACAAATGAAGTAAGACTGGTAGAAATTTGTACTTGTAGGGTCTGTCGTCTATCCAAGTCCAGAAATCGCTATCTGGACTTGGATTTTTTAGTTTCCTGGTCCTTCCAATTTTAAAACCCAAAATAAAATTTACAATAGAAATATCACTGCTTTCCGAGATGTAAAAAGTACACAAATTTCGGTGGAATTCGCTCCCTTCATCTTCCTTTGAAACACTGTTCCCAGATATCCGACATTGTCGGAGTCACATCCCAGAAAAGAGCATCGTCTGAAGGATGTATATCACTTGCCTTGAGATCGGCTATACCCTCATTTACAAATCTTCCGCAATAAATATAGTGTAATTGAATACGTAATATGAACTGAAGCTGAAGCTATAAGCATCGCAGTCTCACTTCTGGCCCAAAATTTTGCTCCCAAACTAACGTCACCAGAAGTGCACTCCAAGTCATTTATGGCACTCGTGTTGGTTGTAATATTTTGCATTTCCTCTTTGTAAACACTGAATTACACGATTAATTTCGAATCCCAGACTCAATTTTGTATCTGTGTACGTTTCACTGCCACATACCTCAGTTGCAGTACCGTCAGTTTTAAAATTTGGATTTCTGCAATAGGCTAAATCTACAAGCAGGTAAGGCAGGATTAAGGAACTTGAAGACTTATTCCCAGTATCACATAACTGGAGACACCTAGCGAAATGTGGTCTGTGAAAATAATATGTGCTTTATGAAAAAAGGTGCAACTTTTTACTTTTAAACACACACACCTTATAGTAAGTTCCATTTTAACCCCTCAAATATAGGGGGAAAAATTGTAACACCATTTCCGTAACCTACGAAGCAAAATTTGTGTAGATTACATTAACAAATTCCTTTTATTGTAGAAAAGTAGAAAACATTTAGGCAGACACAGGCCTTTTCTTAGTAGACACACGTACTGGATGAGAAGACAAAGCAGAGTGTGTGAAATTACGATGAATTACGGTCGTGTGTAAACTCACAGAATGAAGAGACGGAGGGAAACTAGAGATAGCTCTATTGATACATTCTTATTTTTATTTGTCATATATTTGTTGTCAGCATTTCGTATTGCACAGTGTCTGGGTGGTTAGTGAGAACTGAACTGCAAAGATTTTGGAAGGAAGCGTTGTAGACCTAATTTGAATTACTATCGCAGTTTTACCAGATATAACTGAGGGAAACCACAAAAACCCTAGTCACTACAGTCTTCCTGCAGGCCGAGCTTCGAATACAGACCTTCTAAATACGAAGGATATGTGCACTTCCTCGACGATGTCGTTCAGTACGACAGCGAAGAGTGTTCTGATGGTAAAATTAGTTGCCTAATCGGTGAAGCGAATAATGACACTGTTCTGATAAAGATGAAGAAGAAGAATCTTATGAGTAATTAAAACTATATAGTCTACTACCTTGGGAATTAACAAAATACTCTTTGAGTATGGTATGTGTATGATCAGTTTGAGCGGTGCTTAAACAATGGAATTAAGTCTGACGAAAATGACAGGGCTTGTCTACTGCAGTACAGGTAGCCTTGACCTACCTCTGTCATTGTAGGACAGATTAAAACAGGCAAAGGAAATGGAAGCTTTCTCCGCTCAATTAACTTCGCAATGGTTTCTTGAGATGTCAAGGTTTCCCTTGTTGTGAAGATAGCAAGGAAGGACGGGCTGTATGCTGAAGGGAATCCGAATAGCTCCTACTGGGTGTTTCCTCTGCCAGCGCTCGGTGTCTGTGACTGTGAAATGAAACGGCAGGCAATGGAAACCTGAAGAAAAACATTTTGGCGACTTCCACTGTAAGTTACCCAAGATGATTATAAGCGAACCCCCCATTACACCCATGAAATACTGCACCCTCACATTGACCTCGAACTTCACTATCACATCAGCATAATAAAACTCATTATACGATTTATGCACGCCAACACAACAGCAAAAAATTAATACGTTCCATAGCCACGCATTAAAGGAAAATTTAAACTTACGTAAAAAACAAAAATATGGACATGCATAAAATATGTTTCATCACATATTATTAATCACCAATATGTTTCGGTCGCTTTTGCTAACATCATCATGATAGCACTACACGAGTACTAAGAACACATCAAACTGCCAAATTACGGGTATATAAGTGGAACCACTCAACGTTATGATGAATGCCTCAAATTCTTAGTATTATCACATAATGTCAGCTTATGTACTGTTAAAATAAGATAAAATTTCGTTGTTAATAATAATAATATATTTAACTGCAAATGGTCTGTCGCCCGGTGGCAGTGGTTATAATGCATGTACATAAATATGAAATAAGGATCTAAGAAATTTAAGTCGGGAAAGCTACATGAGGAGCATGCAGTAGCAAACTGGAGTCTTGGGAACCATATCTGCTTTCGCTTTTAGACAAAAGGAAACCAAGAAAAACCTGTGCTCAGGTGGCCGGTCGCAGGACATTCCGGATACTGACTTCTAGCTAGCAATGCGGCAACTAAAGTATGTAAGACAGCAATACACATACAGTAAAACAATACACATGAGGTAACAAAAATAAACATAAGGTAACAACTCAATACACAAAAGACCAACTGCAATTAACAGCAATGCACGTAGGAAAAGCAACGCAAGGAGAAGGAAGTGCTGCACCTAGTTTCTAATATTGTTACTCCACAGGTAATGCACACTAATTTTAACATTTCTTTCACTTCACTTCACCACCCGTAAATATCCTTCACGGTACGCCCCGATTTAACCCCCTTCACTACACTGCCCTTCACTTCACTACACTTTTTACTTAATTTTCAACACACTCACATTTCCTTAAGTTCACGATATTAATCACTTTTCTAACCCATTTTCTAAAAGCATTTGGTTTACAGGGGAGAGTCCCTAAAATTTCTGCAGATAACCGGTTCCAGAGTAGGATGGTCCTATTAACAAAGAAATATTTCCCGATATCCGTCCTTTGCCTCCTGTAACTGATTTTCCGTTCATGATCAACTCTGCTCAGAGAGTTGGGCCGTTGTAATCTGTCACGTATAGCCTTCCACGCACATTATCCAGAGTACGCTTTGAAGAGAGCACATATGCGTGATATCTTTCTACGCTGCAACAATGTTTCCCAGTTCGATTCTTTCTTACGATATGCAAATTCAGCCACTTTCTTTTGCACCCTGTCTAACGCATGTATTTGTCTATCCCAGTACGGATCCCAGCATGCAAAACCATATTCAAGAATCGGATATATTAGTGTCGTGTAGGCTAAATGTTTGGTGCTACTATTCCCCTTTTTGAGTACGCGCATTATGAAATGTAGTGCCTTACAGGCCTTTTTCACAGTGTAGTTGACATGATCAGCCCAGCTTAATTCGCTGCGTAAGATTATTCCCAAACATTTGCAACTGCTCATTTCCGGAATTAATTGATCCCCTAACGTATAATTTAGTGGGTCCTTCACCCGGGACCTCGTTAAGCGAACTGCCTTACATTTACTCGGATTTATTTTCATCGCATTTTCAGCCTCCCACTCCCCCAGCCTGTTCCGATCTTTCTGCAACTTTTCAATGTCCTCATTATTAATAATTTTCCTATATACTAAACAATCATCAGCGAAAAGTCTAATAGTTGACACAGTGTTTCTCCTAATATCATTAACGTAAGCTAGAAACAGAAGAGGACCTTGCGGTACACCAGATGTTGCTCTTGCTACCTCTGATAATTGCCCTCCTAATCTGACTCTCTGCGTGCGACTCAAAAGGAACTCCCTTAACCATGCGACTAACCTCGAATGCACGCCCGAGTTCGCAATTTTCATAAGCAGCCGATCATGCGGAACTAAATCAAAAGCCTTCGAAAAATCGATTGCAAAAGCGTCGATCCTGTCTCCGTTATACACAGAGTCCGCAATGTCCTGGTAAACCGTGATTACTTAACTTTCACAAGAATATCTCGGCCTAAATCTATGTTGACTTGGCATAACCAATCATTCTTATCCCAGACTTGCCTTAAATAAGATGCTATAACGTGTTCCATTTGTTTGCAGACCACAGAAATTAAGCTAACTGGTCTATAATTCCTAACTAATGACAGATCACCCCCTTGTGAACAGGAAACACTATGGCTCTTTTCCAATCAGCTGGCAGAGTACCATTATTCATTGTTATGTCAAGAAATCGTGCAAGGTATGGAATCATAGCTTCCCCACCCAGGTTTAGGATTTCTCCAGAAATGCCATCTGGCCCTATTGATATGTCTTTTCCGATCGCTGCTACACTTTTCCTAATGATTTCCTTATCAATGGAGAAGGGTTCACCTGAGTTGGCGAACTGTATATGTTGGATCTTACCTTCGCTGCTGAATACCGACTAATAGTAGTAATTAAGAGAATTAGCCTTTTCTCTCGGATCTATGATGGGCCGACCATTACAGTCTTTGAGGGTAGGAATATTTTCCCTATATCCTCTACGCCTTTTTACGTACTTATAGAACACAGGCCAGCATTTACCTTCATTGTTTAATATTGATCTAAAAAATAACCTTGTGCCGTTTTATTGGCTGCAAGTAACTGCTTAGATAGTTGTTTCAATTCCTATAGGTGGTTCAGTCCTAATTTTCTTCTATTGTATGCCTTTATGACCTTTATCTCTAAACGCCTAAGTTCCTTGCTGTATTATTCAGGGTCCGGGTTTTTTCTAAGTATTTTATGTGGAACAAAACGTTCGATGCTCTCGGATACTATGTCCTTGAAATTATTTCATATCTCTTCCACGCTGCTACCATTGCTTGCCCATATTCCAAATTTATTCCGGAGGTGGGTTTGTAGGCCTAAAACATCGGTTTTATGGTACATCGAGACTAACTTTTCTACCTGAGGTACACAACAATTTTCTTCCCATTCAACTTCCAGTATTACCCCGTGATGATCACTGATCCCCTGTACTATACTGCTAGCGGTGAACGAACTTTCGGACCGGACAAGATAAACATCCAGCAATGCATCCCCTCGGGTTGGACTATCTACTGCCTGGGTGAACCCGTTTTCCCATACCCAACTATTTATAAATGCCTGAGTTCCACTATTACAACCCGTGTTTCCATTCCAATCTGCATACGGTAAGTTCAAATCAACCCCAATAATGTTACGCTATGTAGAATTTCCTGTATAACCAGTTCGGGCTGCTAATCTCTCCATAAGTCGCATGTCATCGTTTGGAGCCCTGCAGATAACTACGATTTCCAAAGTAAATTTTGAGTCCCTGAGTAAGCGGGGTGTATTGTTATATGTAGTTAATATATATCGTCTTTACTCCGTACTGGTGTGTATTAACTACATAAAACAAAACATCCTGTTTTATTTGTTTTTAACCTAAATTTTATCTTATTGTAACAGTACACAAGCTGACAGTTTGCGATCAATTTGAGAATTCGAGTGGTTCCACTTATATTATTTGGCAGTTCGTTGTGTTCTTAGTAACCTTGTAATACTACCCTCATGATGATGATGATGACAAAAGCGATAGAACATGCTGTTCATTAATAATGTGATAAAACATATTTTGTACGTGTGAATTTTTGTTTTATGACATAAATTTAAATAACACTAAAACTTAATCATATTCACTTCACTTACTGCCACTTCACCGTCGTGATAAACATAATAACCGCTACAGTTACCTTTATAAGACACCTCAGCTATATCATCACAATCACATTCAAACCCGAGATGAATAAACAGAAAATATTTGTGGCAACTACCTGATTCTGCACCGATTATAGACAGATCGTCTGTTTTAGTGAAGCCGTCTGTTTCTCTTACGTTGTGGTATAATACAGACCATCATCTTATTGAGGCCAAAACTCTAGTTCATAAATTTCCTGTCCAAATGTAACCAATTATTATACACGTCAATTACGTCACGATTTGTACGAACAGCATATGTAGCTTATAGTCATTCGTGGGTTTCTTCCTGTCCTCTCTGTGGGTAGAATTTCTATAAGTTTTGGGTTCTTTGAATTTACCCACCTTAAAGCAAAACTGCACAGAGATTGGTCTCATTAATTTACCTTATCAATATTTTAGCCTAGTGACTAAGCTACAAACTGAATAACCAGAGGTTCGGATTTCTATTCCATTTGGTGGTAGAAATGTTTTTCCATGCCACCGTGTGTAGAATGACTGTGGGCTCCATTTGGCCTTTTATTCAATGCATACTGCTTGGGCGTTTTCCCTCGGGAGAAGTGCAGCCAGGTGGCGAAGGTGACTGCTCAACTCCATCTAATGACGATCCTTCGGAATAAATCGAGGACTTCTCCTCTCTATGACACGTCGTCTTGACATCGTGTTTAATCACTTAAACACGAGGAAAATATTGTCTTTACCTTCTTTTCAATCAAAAAAAATTAAAGTCGTAAAGCCAAGAGCAATTTTGTAGATCTGTTAGCACGAATTCATACGCTGTGTGAAGTGTCTCGCAAGTCAAATTGAACCACCTTCAGCATTCTGCTCACTTTATCCCACATCTCACATGCTCTCAATGCTTCCAACACGAAGCATCCTTAAAGCATCCTGTAAAAGAATACTAACTTTTGAGAAGCACGTGCATTTTCTTCCGTGTCATTTCATTTCTATCCTAAAGCAACCGAAACACACCTCGGCTCCTACGTCAGAAATGTTTCTTTGTTAGTGAAATTCATTATCTAACGTACTTCATTCTTTACCTGGCATTACTAGCAGTTCGTCTGACAAGTGACTTTAAATGTCAATAATAAACTTTTGCAAAAAAAAAAACCCTTAATTAAATTTTGTGTTTGTCAGCCAAATTGGAACTTCGGTTTCTTCGCATTAAGTCCCTTCATTTCATTACCCAAATATTCTGTTATAACTGTTTCAATTTGAAGGAACGAATTCTCCTAACAAACTCGGTTGAACTCATTGATGACTGAAAATGACGAAAGAAGATAATGTGGCCATTTAAGTTATATTAAGAGCATTTTCTTGAAATTCTCAGAAAACCCACAGAAGGCAGCTCAGCAGCAGAATATCGAACGCAGGAAGAATTATTAAATATTCAACCACAGTGGTGAAAGTTCAATTCAGAGGAACTGCTTCTAGCGAAGGTATGTGAAACCTGAAGTTCTAATGGCGGTGAGAAATTACGTTAGGATCTTTCGTGATTTGAACCGCTACAGCCATCTGCCAAAATATACAGAGCCACACTCCAGAGCACAGTAACCTCGAGGAAGAGGGAAAGTTTGGAATAAGACAAGGCAGCATAAGCGATATTAAGACAGGACGAAGAAATCTGCTTAGCCTGTTATGCACCCAGAGCAAATGACGAGAAGTATCATGTTCATCACGTTACAAAACGTAAATAAACTCTGCCGTTAGGCTTTTCCAGAAATTTCCAGGCAATACATCAAACATGTTTAAAATTCAAGCATTTCTGAAAAACAAAAATAAAAATTTCATGTACGAAGAAATTAAATTCATGCATTGTCTACTAACATTCGATCCGAAATCTTTTGTCTACCTGTCTTATATAAAAAATCTGCACGGATTAAACAGATACAGAATTACAATATTGTTTTTTTTATGTGTGGCTGTGCGTGACTGAGAAAAGTGTGCTGAGGAATAAATTTAAGCTGATGTGGGATAAAGTAAGAAGAACTGGATAAAACTGAATAATAAAACGCTTCAACATTTTCGCTCCTCACCGAACAAAATTCGGGTAAAAGAATTAATAGAATCAAGGAACATGAAATAGGCGGGACATGAGACACGTGTGGAAAGAAAATAAACGCGTACAAGTTTTGGTGTGGGAACTTGAAAGAATGGAAACCCTAGAACGACCACGGCGTAGATGGAAGATTTTACAATGGATATTGAAGATAGATGATGTGGTGGCGAGTACTGAATTCATCTGGCGCAAGACATGGTCTATTAGCGGACAGCTGTGTCAAGGTAATGAAGTTTGGCCTCCTTAAGGGGCTGGTAATTTCTTCAATAGTTAAGGTATGCCGAACCCAGTGGGCGCGCGGTCTAAGTCGTGGGTTTGCGCCTGCTCGCTTGCTGGGACTGTGCGTTCGAATCCTGCCCGGAGCATGGATGTCTCTCTATTTTGGCTGCTGTGTGTTGTGAAGTAGAGATCTCCGCGACGAGATCGTCACTCGTCCAGAGCAGTACTACCGAGTGCGGTGTGTCTGTGTGTGAGCGTCAAGCCTCGAACATAAGGAGGCCCTGGTCCACTATTGTGGTCAAGCCATGAAAAAAGTTACGGAATATTCTTTCCAAGAATGTATCTGACCCTAGAGGTAGTTTCTTAGTTATTTATTTAGTTAGTTGTTTGGTTAATTAGTTAGTTAGTTACAGGTGTGGTCCTGATCTTTAGGTACGTCATGCAAATCTCCTTTAGGCCTATGTAATGCTTAATTGACGTCACATCTTCAGACATTAGTTTAGTATGCTTCGTGATTGGCTTTATATTTCCTTAAATAATCTGCACGATTTTTTGTTTTTTGAAGCCAAACTTCCGATAAGCGGAAGTAAAGACAATGCTTGGAAGACCTGAACTTAAATGGGAGGATATTATTAAAATATAATTTTTAGAAAATATTCGGAAGGTGTCTCATGAAGTGTGCCAGTGGGGAGGCTGATGTGTAAGAGTAATGAATTGTCAGGTTTCTTAACTTTCAGGAAAATGTTGAAAAGCTCTAAAATATCCCTCCAACAAAACGCTCAAGGGAACTGAAATAACATGACGACGGCTCATAGATTTAAGGGGGGGGGGGGGTGAAATATCTTAAGCAATATTCTAACAGGAAAATAACTGGTTGGGTTCTTGACCCTTCAGGTCGGGCCCGATAGTTTGTCCAGAAACGTCTATAAGGAATTACCAATACTAGCTCCGTAATAGCCCAGAAGAGCGAATTTCTCATCTGGTTTGTTTAACGTGTAAGGACGACAGTGTCCTTTAAGTCATTCTGCAAGAGAACGAAGAAGCTGCAGGACCTTGATATAGGCTAAAGCTCTATCCTGTCAATTACCCTTAGCACATTACTTAGTGGCTGCTTTTGAAGGGGGGGGGGGACCTCCGAGATGTTTGAACATGTACACGAGCATTTAGACACGTTTCTGCCCCTGATGATGGAGACAGAAGAGGTCTCCGAAATATTCGAACTCTACTCCCAAATCATGCGACTGTATTACTTTAAGCTGACGTGAAAGCTTAGAATTTTATTTGTGCAATAATCCATAAAACAGTTTTTCACTTTTCTTGGGAATAACGAAGTAATGCGAACAGAGTATATCTGCTTTCAACACATTCTCAGGAAATAATAAGTATAAATTCTGTGTGATTATTGAAGGACCATAATCATCAACAGCAGCAGTAGCATCGACACCTACTAGAAGATTTGGAGCACCTTCACAGGAGTAGGATTATGAGCAAGAAATATTTTAATCTGCAGAAATAAAACGGCCTCTCAAAGACGTAAGTGCAGCCATTAAGTCGAAGCCTAAAAAATTTAAACAACAACGCGCTGGATCGTGATCGATCGGCGTGATCTACTCCTGAGACTCTTGTTTTACCTCTGGCAGGTTTTGTACTGAACAGGCAGGAAGGAGCAGTGGTTATCTTTTCGACGTAACATTATAGCTTGGGTGAATCATGGCGGCCTCCTTCTGGTGGCTTCCTCTGCGACGTACCGGAGTGACGAACCGTGAAGTTTGGGCTAAATTAGCCGTGAAATGAGACCTCGTCACTCTCCCTGCTCCCAGAGTTCTTTTACATGACACTCGTCCAGATTCAGCAAAGGCTGCCAGCGCTACTTTAGGGGACGATCATTTACTGCTAGGCTGTTTCGTTACAGCAACTGCAGTGTGACATTGCATCGTCGGCAGAGATAAGTTCTACATACTCCCCTCTTCAGTTCCTGTTCTACTTTTCCAATTTCTTTCAAATTATTTCTTCCATTCTACCTTATATTCCTTCCCTCTTCTTAGGCTACATGTCTCCCTTGAAAACAAAAAAAAAGTAGACTTATGAAATCATATTGCCGGTTGTTGGTATGTGAGTTGGTGTGTGTGTGTGTGTGTGTCTTTGTGGGTGTATTTCTCCATTATTTCAACTTGTGAAGCAGGTGATTGATTTTCACGAAAGTTTGTGTGCATATATGCCACTGGAGAATAACCCAAACCGTACCGTTTAATTTAAGGTAATAAAAACATATGCGAACTGACACCTTGTTCTCGGTGAACAGTCAAACAATTGCGAGTGATGGCACAAGGGCAAACAACAAACTCTTATGCGTATTGGACCGTGCATCATCTTGATATTTGAATAAAGGTTGACCAACTAGATGACACTTGCTTTATTATATATTGCTCAACATGTTTCAGACGTTAATACGTCCATCTTCAG
>Ga0123352_10002968_pt1 | contig 24159 bp, 13 predicted proteins | sample TergutLab28metaG_FD_89700 | JGI IMG/M metagenome (GOLD analysis project Ga0123352, IMG submission 89700) | Labiotermes labralis P1 segment gut microbial communities from Petit-Saut dam, French Guiana - Lab288 P1 | ecosystem: Host-associated > Arthropoda: Insects > Digestive system > Gut ...
GTCAAAGTTCTGAAATTTAGGCACAACTAGCTCTCTCGCCTTTATACAACCAATTTATCCCGTAAGTTTCCAAAGTAAGATTTCAAATTTACTTTAAAATTTAGTTCAACCAGAGCGACTCACCTTCAATAATCAAAAAGTACGCTATGTTGGTCAGCACGTCAGCATTCGTTCCTTCAGAAATTCTACACGACTGGCAGTCTTCTTCAAGACAGCGATATAGCGTCATTATTGTGTTCCAATCTTCGTTGATCAAAAGTTACGCCGGAAGTAAGTTCAGTAATCAAATATTCGTGAGAATATATAAAGGCGATTTGCTCGTGTCATGCATTTTTGTGTGTGTTAACACAACCTTACGTTACCTTCGCTTAGTTTCATACATCCCATACTGTAACAGTCTTTGAAGCTCTGTGGAAGTGGAGCGCTGATTTCAGCTATTTGCCACACGTTGACATAACTTTCTGTAACTTGCCTGGTTTATAAAACAGGTTACAGTGTGGTAATCGCTAAGCTCAGCTTCTGACAAAGCGTGTCGTTTCCTCGTTTTACACAATGTTCCATTTTCAAAGTTACCAAATCATAAAATTGCAAACGTTTCTAAGCTACCGAAATTACAAATGTGCATTACAGATGTGTATTACAATAGTAATGTAACTTCCCCAGGTGCTTGTTATTTCTGTCCAATTTGTCACAGTCAGACACGTGTACATATCATAGGACGCGGTCTGGGGTAGATAAGGTGGAGTCGTTCCTCCAATCCACTCCAATCTGTAGACGACATACCGACGCCACTGTGGTACGCCGAAGCAGCAGTCTGCGGATGACACGGCTGTTGTACCCACATACCTGACGTCCACGCTGCTCGTTAGTTTACTGGAGACATATCTCAGCAGACTAGCTAACTGGCTACTGGCCGGTAGGATTGCCATGAACGCCTTATCAGTATAATCCACTGAAAAACCTGGCAAAGTTTGCTCACTGGCCTGCACTGCAGTTGAGCTGGCAAGGGCTGAGCAGGTGTTTTGTATCGTCTCCCTTTACGCTGTCGCTCTATGCGTGTGACTCGCACCGACCCCCCCCCCCTCCCCGCCTTTTAAAATTTCACCAGCCAAGTAGCAACTCATGTCTAAAGACCGAGCGACATGTCCAAAAGTACCGACAAATCAAGTTTTTCGGAGAATCTACAGTGGGTTTAAATGTCACGTTGCCTTCGGCTAAGGCAAATAATACGGAGTCCCTAAATGTACGCAATAATATCAACCAATGATTGTGTTTACATATAAAGGTAAAGTTCAGCTTGTAACTTTGCAATGAAGGCACAGAGGTGAATGGAGGTATAGCTACTCTTTCTTTAATTTTGGCCCTAGATAGTAGTGGGTGGTTAGCGCCACACCCCGTCCGCTGGACCTCCGCGAATGACCCGGTACCCATTGCGTAGGAGGCCGGGAGTGTCCCAGAGCCGGTCTGGGTGGGTGCAGAAAATCTCGCTCCCACCGGAATTCGATCCCCTAACCGTCCGAGCAGTAGCAAGTCACTATTGCTTGTGTTTAGGTACTGCAATTAACTTCAGCCAGGGTAGCAAATATAAACAAAGACGATCCTTTATCCTGTAGGTTGCGCTGTAATCGAAGTGTATGCAGTAAATAATAGTCACATAATTGCGCTGGACTTGACTTCAGGAGTCGCGGTAGCGTAGTCAGTATGTTTACTGGGCTAGGTACGGTCTGGATGGGATGGGGTTCGAATCCAAAACGACCGCACTGGCTCTGGGACTCATCGAGTCTCTGGTAATGGCTGCCGCGGGTAAAGCGTTAGGATCGTTGGCCTAGCCACTCGACTCCATCTTGTTCCGAAGTTTTGAATGAGTGGATGTATGCCTACACTCCCCTATATGCCTTTGTGGCGTTCACAGGGGGAGCTTTAAGTGTATCTTTGACTTGACTCTGTTAAGGAGTTAGACTAGCTGCATAGAAAGATTTGATTAATTTTCACGCAGAGTGTAGGTCTGCATGTTGGCTACAGTGTTGTAAATTGTAAAAATATTCTAACTTGTGGCGTCGGTGTTTCTTTGATTGTGTAACCGAACTGGTATTAAGATGCACTGCCTAGTATTCATAATTCCTTTTGTATAAATGAGTTAGTATCCTGTGACAAAAATGATATAAAATCGAGTATATAAGGTTACCTTGATTCTTGGATCGAACCACTTACGTTAGAAATCTGAAGTAGACTTATCCACTTAAGATTCAGCTACTCACTAGCCTGTGTTAATATATTCTAATCCTAAAATGTCAAAGTAACGTGGCCGTTGACATGACGGAGCGTATCCGCCCTTTACATGTCACACTTTCATGGTTGAAATTATGATTCAAGTTCGTGTCATAATTCTTTCATGAAACACACGTCCTCCACGGGTTGAACAAGGCAAGCAATGCACGTATGTCACAGTGCAGTGCGTTCGCGAAAACTTTCTTGCCGTGGAAAGGCAAGTGTGTGTGTGTGTGTGTGTGTGTGTGTGCGTGTGTGTGCCTTAGTTACCCAGCATGCAAAGCGCATGCGCCATGTTATATTGTCATTTGTTGCTTGCCCAGCTCTACCATATGTTTCCACAGTGTCTTATAATGATTTTCGGCAAAACGTTTTGAACATTATGTGCTTGTTTTGATTTTATCTACAAATTTCGTTTGATACGTTTCTCATTCTAAAAACAATTCAGCGAGAAATTGTCATAAATGTACACAAATGTTCATATCAAGTACCCATTATTTTTGTCATATTTTAAGGAAACTTGAATCTACTCGAGAAATTCTCGAAAAAATACACAAATATAAAATTTAATTAACATCCGTCCTGCTGTGGGAGCCAGGATATTCCACACGGACGGACAGAAATGACGAAGCGAATAATCGCTTTTCGTAATTTTGCGAACGCGCCTAAAATGGGCAGTTCTATATTCCTATTCGATATTGTACTGCGTCGAAAAGATCAGTGACGAATTCGCGTGAAGCTTTGTGAACATTCTCACGTGTTTTTTTGACTGGGAGTCATTGCGTCATATTTTGAAATGAAAAAGTGTAATTCTGAAGTTTTGTAGTTGTGTGTGCGTGAGTGTGTGTATGTGTGTGTGTGTGTGTGCGCGTGCGCGCATGTGAGTGTGTGCGCGTGCGTGCGTTTGTGTGTGTGTGTGGCTGGGGGAGTAGCGTGTAGCCTACGTAGAACTATAACACATGAAGGGATTGCCTACCTGAATTTTTGTATGTCTTTTGTGTACGTATCTGTAAAGGAATATCTTTATTAAGGAACTTAAAGAACCAATATTTCAGTTCGCAAGTATCAAAGGGAAACATTAGCTTTTGTGTAACTTTTTTGTTCTCCATCTCAGCAACAGGAGATAAGTAGCAGAGGCGTGACGCGGAACCGCCTGCTTCCTATGCGAAAGACTTGGATAGAGGTGTTTAAATATGTCTATCTCTTGTGTACTTAATCGCCGACACACGAAGGGTGTTTCTTGAAAGTGCAAGGTACATGAATGGAATATGCCGAGACTTAAAATGTGTTTCAAATTGAATACGATCTTTGATTAACAGAACAGGTGAAAGATGTTGATGTATTTCTCTTTGAACATGTAAATTAACATTTTGCTGGTTTACATAAGCGGTTTCTAACAAAAATATTGCCATCAATTTTTAGAGACTTGATCCATTTACAGCTGGCATTGGCACTTTGATTATCCGATATATATACTTCATTGCACTCTGGCTGAATATAGGTAATTTAAGTGATATATATATATATAATAATCATCATCATCATAATCATCATTGGCACAACAGCCCCTTTTGAGCCAAGACCTTCTTCAGAAGCTTTTGCCAGCTGTCCCTATTCCTTGCAGCATTCCTCCAATTTCTCTCCCCCAACTTCCTGGCATCTTCCATCATACCATCTTCCCATCTTAGTTTCGCCCTGCCCCCTCTGTCTTCTTCCTTCTACCACTGCAACGAGAACTCTTCTTGTAGGGCTGTGTTCCTCCATACGAATAACATGTCCTGCCCATTTTAATCGATTAATTTTAATGTATGTTACTATATTACTTTCTTTGTACAATGTACATCCATACAATATATATAACTCATTGATATATATAAACGTTTCGTGATAACAGAAATGTGTTTAAAATAAAATAGGATAACCAAGCCGAATGAGGATAATGATGATGATGATGATGATGATAATCATAATAATAATAATGCAAGGAAATAGGGGTAAAATTAGACTATGAACACTGATTATGACCAAGTACCAAAATTAGTCTAAACAAGTCATGAAGGTAAGGTACCATATTATGGAACCAACAAGTGCCAACCGACAGAACTATTCCTAACAATAGACCGAACATCATAATCCGTGATATACCCATACTAACCACTAAGGAACACACACACTATGTTTCAACAAATAGTGTTACAGTAAGTTATACTATTAAAGCTCTAGAAAAGGACCTTCAAACCATGTTTACTGTTGCATACAACAGGCTAGTTGCAAAAATGCTTGAAGATAAAAAAAAAACAGAAATTGTCAATAAATTAAAATCGGCAACAAGAATTTCTATACAATTCAAAATTCAAAAAAGGGATAATAACTATGTATTAGTTCTTAATACACCTTTTCCATTGGAAATCATGAATATCGGTAACTTTAGTAAAATTTTCAGATTTGAACAAACTATTAGAAAAGGTGATAAAATTTTACCTAATACTGATTACGTGTCGGAAAATATTTTACAGCTTTTAAGCTCTTTATCAGTTATTGAATGACATTGTAATATCTTGGAATACAGTTCTGCCAATCACGACGATCACCCACACATTCATAAACAAGAGGAGTTACTTCACATAAGTTTAATCAACAATTTTTACGAAAATCCCGTGTGCAAGGAGAGCTCCAAAAAGATACTGTTTATTCCGTTGAGAAAAGGATTGCGAGAGGTTAGAGAGATAATATTAACTCCTCTAAATGAAAAGAACGAAGAGCTAAAAAATTTTAGAAATGTTGTTGTGCATCTTCAACTAAAAGAGGAATAAATTCGCCCTCAGTTTAAGAGCAAGGCTGCCATGTTCTTTAATCATAAGTTGCCAAAAATAAATAAAATAACGTATTGCTTGATAGTCCAAGAAAACGGTAATGTCGTGCGCCTTAATCAGTCAACTCAAAAAGGTGTTAGGAGGCGCCTCTATCTCCTTTTTGTGACTGTTTCTTACAACGAACATGGTACTCTAAATATTTTTTATAGGCAATCGCCTATAATAAATTAATATTTAAGACCCATTCCAAAAGCTACCTTACTATTCATGATAGTTCTCACCAATGCAGAATTAACTTTTTCGCCAAAACTTGCATCGCTCGCGTGCATTCTTTCTTTGGCGATGTTCTCTAGTACTTCATCGGCGCCATGTCTTTCTTTTGTATCTCTGTGATTTCGGTAAAATATATCATGTTGTTGGCACCCGGCATCTAATTTATTGATAGGCTTATCACCTATCGCCAATCTTTCTTCTAATTTTGTAAAAGGTCCACAATAATTATAACCAGGAAGATGCATTTCAGGCATTACATTGTTAAATTTGTTGAGTAGCGTATTTAAAACGCCTGAGCCTGTCTTAAAAAGTCCTTTCGGTAAGCAACTAACGAATCTGATGATATATTCTGTACTTTTGGGGGTGTCGATAATGTTTTCGAATTGGTCCGTAAAAAAATTTACAATGCCCCTTTTTTCGTTATGGAAATTGTTGTTACCGGCCTTTTCTTCTGCATAAATGAAATATAGACGTTGCATTAACTGGTTAAGATTATCGATGTATTTATATTCGATAGGACCTTCATGATACTGTTTAGTTAAGCAAGTTCCAAATTTAAATGTTTTGACTTCTTTCCATATTTGTGATACTAATTTTTTCCATTTTTCGCTCTTACTAGACTTTGGCGCTTTTGATGATGGATCATTGTTTTGATAGATAGAATATGTTTTCTTCAAAATTTCTTTATATGTATGTAAGTCTTTTTCTGTAAATTTATCATTGTCCCACCACGTGTTCAATGTTTCTTTGTCTAATTTTTCTTCATCAGGGTTTGTTAAAACTTCCAAAGACCTTCAGTTCCTTTATAATTTTCATTATTGATAATCAAATTATCACCATCAATCATAACCTTATTTATTGCTTTTATTGCCGATATAAACCCAGTCACTATCAAGCCATATACCAAATATTTTATCTGGGAAAGGTAAGTATTTTCGAATTAAATGGCCTGCTCCTTTGCTAGTTATTCCTTCACCTTTATCAATAAGTAATTGAATTTTTTCTTTAGCATCTTCTGATGTGGCAGGTAAGGGTTTTGGTTCTTCCGAACCAAACGTCAATTGTTTGGGTCTAAACTTAGGCAATAGGTCTAACTTTTTGCTTAAGTCTTCATCGGTTTGTATAACAGGTTTTTCTACTTTTTCTAACATTTGGGTTATGGGACTAAATTGTTTTTACCTATCCTCTCTATTAATAATTTCATTAGCTTGAATTTGACTAAATTTCTTAAATTTTCTCTAAGTTGGATGTTTTTTTACTTTTTGGGCGGTTTGCTGCAATTTTTTTTCGCGAGGTGGTTGTTCTGGTTCTGAGTCAACATCTGCAGGATCTATTAACGCTTTTCGCTCTTTTTCCTCTTCTTTAAACTTTTCGGCTTGAGCCTGTTTGTACTTTTCACGTACTAATTCAAACGTTGATTTTTATACCATCTTTATTATATAGCTACAAACGATCGAGCGATAAACGTTCTAACAATCGATCGGTCGAGCGATAGGCGTTCTAACGATTGATCAAACGTAACTTGTTTATGTATTATAAATAAATGGGTCAAACTTTAAATTTAAAGAGCGGTTAAAAAGTACTAGCGTCTGTAAGAATTATGAAGAGCCGCACCTGTAGACCTTTGGCACCCGTCCTTCATGATAACACCGTTCGTTTCGTGGGCTCTGAGAATGGAGAGATACATTTTGAATTTATGAAGCAAACAGAATTCGATCTAACGTTAGACGTTCTGAATACTAACAACGATAAGATTAACAAGATCGATTTATTAATACCATTCGAAAAAATAATAATCGAACGTAACAATGTGTTGGGTTGTTCGATGGTTCTATAAGAGTACGTTACCGATGAAGGGCGACCTCTCATGTTTAACGATGAAAGATCTCGATGTTTAGGAGAAATTAAAATCGGGTTTGATCGCGCATTCGGAGCATCTTCCACGTGGAAGCAGATTATTCTTGGGTTCCTGGTAATTTTCAGACTGTAGTAAGAACAAGAACGGAAACAGATGGTGTTGGGATTGCTGACACATCTCGCGCATTGCTTAGGGTGAGACGAGCTATTGAACAAGTCAGATTCAAAGAAACATCAGAGAAATGTTATGCCTATATCAAGTGTGATTTCGGGATGATGACTTTTTGAGTTCAGTTAAGGTTGTTTGGAAACTACCTAAAAAAAGTGGGACTTGCGCGCACCCCACCTTTTTTGAGTTGCTGTTCCCAAATTTTTTAAAAAAACTACGGTGTTATTAAAAAATAAATTAAGCTTCATCAAACTTTTTTCTATACCTACCACTCTCTAACGTTTTTGTAATATCAATAGTTAGGAACCCGTATTTTTCTTTCCAACAAGAATCACAGAACGCTTTAAACTCGTCGAATATGAAATCTGTACCTACATATTCATCATAAATATTTCTGGTGTATTTAAGCCTTTGTTTAAATACGCACAAAAAGTTAAACACAATAAATATTTTTATGGTGGCCTCTAGAGAAATAATCTTTTATAATAAGTTGCTGCCTTTCGTTGACACAATCTTCAAGTACGACCAGACTGTTTGGTTCGCATTCATTAACTGAAATAAGGTCTTCGCAATTGCTATAAAAATGGGCAATTTCTTCATCATCTTTATCTCCCAGTTTATAATATGCCTTTTTAAATTCCTTGTAAGCATCTTGCTCTATCGATTTCGAAAAGATGTACAAAGAATGGAAAGGTATACCCCATTCTTCTGTTATCAAGTTATAGAGCAATGTTGTTTTTCCACATAAGAAAAGTCGCTGATCATGACCACTTAACCGGACAGTGTCGGGGAGCAGCACACAGCTTCTGCAATCTAACATAAAAAAATCCTAGATTCATACCAATCTTTTTTCACAACTTGGCAAGCTACGATGCACACTTGTTCATCAAGGAGTTTGGTGAAGATGAACATCGTATAAAACTAATTCCAAATACTGAAGAAAAGTACATAACGTTTTCCAAGGTTTTGAAATGTGATGACTCCACAAATACAATCGTTGACTCGTTTAAATTTCTCTCCGGTTCTGTGGTTAAACTGACGAAAAATCTAGGTAAAGATCAGTTGAAAAATTTGTCCAAGTACTTTCCAAAAGAACACTTAAACCTAATCACTAGAAAGCTCACATACCCTTACGAATACATGGACTCTCCAGAAAAAATTTAAGGAAACCTGCCTGCCTCCCATTAAAAAATTCTACAGCTCCTTAAACAAAGAAAATGTCAACGAGGAAGAATACCAAAATGCGCAAGAAATCTGGAAGAAATTTAACATTAAAAATCTTCTAGAATTCACACAACTGTACAATAAGATAGATGTACTCTTATTGGCAGATATCATGGAGAACTTTAGAGACATCTCTTTGAAAACGTATAAACTTGATCCGGCTTGGTATTTTACAACTCCAGGGTTTGCTTGGGACTGCATGCTCAAAATGACCAAACAAACGTTATAACTACTTACTGATTATGATATGTTCTCATGATCGAAAACGGAATTCGAGGAGGAATCTCACAATGCAGTAACAGACACGCAAAGGCCAACAACAAGTACATGGGAGAAAACTTTAACGAAAACAATGAATCTACCTTTCTTGAGTATTTAGATGCCAACAACCTTTATGATTGGGCTATGAGCAAGTATTTTCCCTATGGCGGTTTTAAGTGGGGTAACACAGACATTAATATTTTGAATATTCCGGACGATTCTCCGAAAGGTTATATTCTAGAAGTAGACTTGTTGTTTCCGAAAGAACTTCACGATTTGCAATCAGATCTACCTCTGGCACCAGAAAACCGAATCGGAAATAAAAAATCTCCCTAAGCTATTAACCACTTTATGCGACAAGGAGAGGTATGTAGTTCATTACACCAACCTCAAACAGTATCTAAAAAAAGTTCAAAGTTAGAAAAAATTCATAAGGTTCTAGAATTCAATCAGTCAGATTGGCTAAAAGTATACATTGATTTCAACACAGTTCTAACAACGAAAGCAACCAATGACTTCGAAAAAGATTTTTTCAAACTAATGAACAACTCCGTATTTGGCAAAACTATGGAGAATATCAGAAATCGCGTTGATATAAAATTATGCCCAGATGAAGAAAAAGCCGAAAAACTAATCGCGAAGCCAACTTTCGAGATCGTAACCATTTTCACAGAAAACGTAGTTGCTATCCACATGAAAAGAACCAAAACAGTGTTTAATAAGCCGATCTACATCGGAATGAGCATCCTAGATATTTATAAAAACTGCATGTATGACTTTTATTATAACATTATGAAAGAAAGATATAATGAAAGAATTAAGTTGTTATACATGGACACTGATTCGTTAATCATGGAGATTAAAACTGATGACTTTTATAACGATGTTAAAAATAGTTTAATCGAACAATTTGATACCTCTGACTACCCAAAGGATAATCCTTACGAACTGCCTTTAGTAAACAAAAAGGTATTAGGAAAATTCAAAGATGAACTCAATAACAAAATATTGGAGGAATTTGTAGGTTTCAGATCAAAATTGTATGCTTTTAAATGTTTGGAGATAAAAATGAAACCAAGAAAGCTAAAGGTGTAAAGAAAAGTGTTGTTCAAAAAGAAATTTGCTTCGATGATTTCAAAAAGTGTTTGTTAACCAAAGAGTCTATCTCCAAGAAACCAAACCTGTTTAGAACAAATCAGCACAATATCAATACAGTTGAACAAAACAAGACAGCATTGAGTACTCACGATGATAAGCGATATATTTTAGAAAATAGTATAGATACTTTTGCTTGGAGACATTATCGGATTAAAGTAGAAAAAGACCAATTTCTCAACCATCTGAAAGAGATTATTAAACTTGTAAACAGCTGAAAAGTTGCGGCCTTCTGGCGATGTTCAGGTTGTGGGTCTGCTAAGCATCAATGCATGACGTTGCGTCATGCTGAAAACAAAATTTTTTTGGAAAGGTCATTGACCCCAGAAACAAAAAGTGACTATAGGCACCAAACCAAAGAGTAACTAAATGGTTGCTAATGGCTAAATAGGCACCAAAAAAGTGGGTGTGAAAAAGTAGGTGACCGCATTCAGGCGCAGGGTACCACCCTGGCTTTCGCATTCAGGCACTAGGCACCGAACAAAAATTTTTGGAAAGGTCATTGACCCAGAAATGAAAAGTGACTATAGACACCAAACCAAAGAGTGACTAAATGGATGCTAATGGCTAAATAGGCACCAAAAAGTGGATGTGCTAGAACCGGCCTTTTATATCTACTGAGAATTTCAAATCTTGCAGGCTTGCTTCGGTAAACACGTGGACCTGCTGGGTAACGTACGTATGTCGTTCATGCCTTCGTGTAGCCTGTCGCAGCTCACGCTGGTGACATCTTTTGTTTGTACAGTATTCATGTGGAAAGTTACGCGGATGTGTGGAAGTCTTGTCACTTTGCAGTACATCAGTCCATCGAGCACAGGTTTTTTCAGTGTGTATCCAGTTATGCCACCGGCTGTGTTGGCTTTTATACATCTATCGAAGTAGTGGGTGGCCCATCTACAGCAAGAGGTCACTTTTGCTAGGGTCTGGGCTGTATTAGTACCCTTGGCCTTTATGGTGTTCGGTATTTTTGTAACACATTTTGTAACATCAGAATTGATGAGATATACGCTGTTCTTGGATACTACGCAGCGTGGCGCGGTAATTCCATACCGACGTTTCGGGACAAACTATCGGCCCTAACTTCAAGCGTCAAGAAGTCTTGTGACCATTAAAGATGGGACCCGATAGGTTGCCCCGAAACGTCGGCACGCAATTACAGCTGTAAGCTTACTCTACGTAATATCGTGGAAGGGCGCAGATCGCATCTACCCTAGAAGCATGGTTTGTTTCAGGTAAATAATTGTAAATACCATGCATAAAGGAGATAACAAAGATGATGATGGTGATGATAATCATGATAATAATAATAGTAAGAATATCACACTATAGCAAGCTTAAAGTTATTCCTGTCCGTGCATTAATAAAGAATTCACACAATAAATTCCCTGAAGGTGATCAAGATAGATCGAAACATGTCGGAGTTATGACAAATTGTGTTGAAATATAATTTGAACATTAGGGCTTGTATTGGTTATATTGTGTGAACATTACAGCAAGCTTTCACATCACAAATTTGCCGTAAAATTCAATTTACGTTCGATGTTACAATTAGAGAATGTAATGGGGCAGTTTAAGTTTACATTGTGAAAGTCTTGTAGCTTGTGCACGTAGGTGTGAAGTGCGGGAGGGAGGTGTACAGTATTGTACTTGAGAGCCTAAGGGGAAGAAGCATCTCGGTGAAACTTAATGAATTTGAGTAGACTGGTTACAGTGGGCTCAGAATGGCAGGCGGTTGGGGTATCGAGCATTGCAACGATCCTTCGATTTTTACAAAACAGTGGAAACATCTTAATTACCGTGAAAAAAATTATCTTTTAAAGAACTGCTGTGTTATTTGGTGTTTGTTAAAGCGTCACCATAACGCAGGACTTGCAGACTGTCATGTTCTGCAGTACAGTGTTTAAGTGAGGCATCCCCGTCGTGTTCTATGTGATCAATATATGTTGTGTAAAATTATGTAATTATGTAGCCATACACAACTCTCAATTTATTAGAAGTATTAGTTATGTTTCTATGTTGTACAAAAAAGCACTCTGAAGACTAGCCTGAAGATGTCTCTGTATATGAGCCGAAACATGTAGCTAGAATTTGACATTAAGAGGACCTTGCATCGTGATATATTCTTATAATAAAACCAACGAGATGCACTAATTTCTGAAATTTATTTTTGGAATAGATCTCTACATGTTTGGGACAGGTTTTCTGTCCGTCTTCAGGAGTCTAGTGCTGTATACACAGCAAAACCTGTATGACATATACCTATTGCTGTGTGTACAGTAATAGACTCCTGATGATGGACAGAAAACCTATCCCAAACATGTAGAGTTATATTCCAAAAATAAATTTGAAAAATTAGTGGATCTCGTTGGTTTTTTTAATAAAAATGTAACTATAAATACAATTAATGCTTCTAATAAATTCAGAGTTGTGTGTGAGTATATAAGTGTATAATTTTATAATTTTACACTACATATATTGTTGTGCGGTACATTTCTCTATTTTATCTGGCACGTGTGGAATGCCTGCTAAACTTTGTTGAACTACCCACAGTATCAGTTCGTAGAATATGCTTAAGAATAATCCTACATTTGTACTAGTCATCATATATAGAAAAAGTAATTCAAAAGTACACGAAATATTAAACAGACATTTATAGAAACTGCTCATAGAGAGACCGCGGTAAGAGGTCTAATGGATAGACCGCGTCCAGCTTTCCCTCATTCTATTACGCTTCCCCTCCCGCGTATTTCCGTATTTCATTCCCCCCTCTCCCCCCCCATTGGGTGTCATTCTGTTCCAAGGATGTTAGTAATGATAACCAAACGATAGCTTCTACATGCGACAAGCTTTTGTGTATTTATATATATATATATATATATATATATATATATATATATATATATATATATGGCAGAATAAATTTGAGGTTAATACAGCAGTCCGTAGGGTGGGAAGAGCCTAAACGTCGTTTCTTGGCTGCAATGTAAGGTAATGCATGGCCACTATAGTCGGTAAATCCTGTATTACTAACCCTGGCGTAAAGATATTGGCCACCATCGCTGCTTTACAAGAGAACGCATATGAAAGGAGCGACTAGGGAACAGATGATGTAGAAGCAAGTCTTAGTAACATCAACGTTTTCTTATGAATCCTTGTCTTCGTGCTTTATGTAGGGCGGTTGCTAGGAGGCTGTACGATGTTGAGCCGTAAAGCGATGTATGTCCACCAGTATTCTGTCCATAGGCAACTATTGCAGTATAAATCTGTTCAAAATTATAGGGCTTTAACGATTGTGAGTTTGAATATTTGTGTTATTATTTGGTTATTTTAGAGCACTTTTTACGAGTGGCACGGGTGGAGACAAAAATTAAAATAAAAAATTGACATTTACAGGACTACAATTTTTCATCTTCTATTATATGGGTGTGAAACGTGGTCTTTCACATTAAGGGAAGAATATGGAATGAGTGTATGAGAACAGGGCTCGGAGGAAGATATTTGGGCATAAGAAGCAGAAAGTAACAGAAGGTTGGAGATAATTCTGTCATCAGGAGTTCCATTATCTGTACTCCGAAATAAATGTTGCGTGAATGACGAATGCATTTGTTGGGAAACTTGAAAAAAAAGCCACTTGGAAGACCTAGACATAAATGGGAAGATAATTTAAAATGGATCTTCAAGAAGTAGAATAACAGTTGGTGGCCTTAGTTCCTGTGGCTCAAGGTACGGACCAGTGGCCGGCTGTTGGTACCTTCGAACTGCGTAAAATGCGGGCAAATCCTAGACTAGCCCAGTACTTGAGCTTATCAAGAAGGACTCTGCTCCATTGAATCAGCGAGTTAGTCATTTACTTGTTTAAGCAAGGAAACGTAAGGCAAAATATAGACAGCAATTGCAAGAGTCACTCTTTGCTATTAATTTAGTGACAGAGTTACAACCCACCCGGCTATTCAATTGGTAGGCATGTCTTTTTCTCAAGGAATCTAAGTGGTCTAATTGGCGGGCCGTGATATTATTAACACTTGTCACTATTTATGTTATTTGTGCCGTGCGCAGGGGCCATCCGCACCATCCGCACACGACCCACGCAGCTGCTCTCAATACCACCACCCATCCAAAAACTCGGTGCAGAAAACCATACGCTGCAACTCAACACCTAATGCTCCTGATGATGGGCATATGTACCCGAAACATGTCGATCTGAGAATACATCAATAAAATTACCTTGTTGCATCAAGTTGGAATCCCACATTATTTAATTGGGTTTTCTTTTGATATTTTACTTCATAAGCCTATATACCCTGTTTGCACTTCAGGAGTGTGTACATATCTTATGTCACTCGGCTATTACATTATGCTGCCAAAACAGTTACCTAGAAAGCCTTCTAGTAAATAAATGGCCTATGCGTGCTGTAAGCTAGGTAGTTCAGATTTCAGTAAACCACCTTTTCGGGGAAAATCTTACTCATTCTAAAGTCTGATTCATTCTCACTCACTGTAACTCCCAGTCCTTGCCATAGGAATGACTTTGTACAAAAAATGTGGAACATGTGGACCAACGCGAAGGCGGTACAATGACGACGAACAAAACCACAACCAAATCGTACAAACTGAGATTTTAAATCTCCGTAATTCGCAAAATCCGTGGTAGGTTTTATTGTGGCACAACGAATTTCACCATTTAGAATATGGGGGGGGGGGGTTTAGTCAGAAAATTAATTTTCTTCGAACCAAAACGGAATTGAACTTAGGTTTCGAAGCGAGTTTTGAACTAAAATTTATAAAGTTCAGTAGTAATTCGCGCAACTGCGCTAGTTATCCTGCGAGTAGGCCTTAACAATTTCAGTTTCAGTTTTTCTTACCAAATTACTTCGTAATCTGAGTATCTACTCCCACAGGCCGAAAGTTTAAGTGAGGTACTGATGTTGCCAAAGGACGTGACAGCACATGTTTTTTTGGTATTTACCGTCATGGAGGCGCATGTTGCCGCTAGTTGTCTAAGAAACAGCTGTGAGCTGTTGTCACTGTAGGCACTACAGCAAAGCCGGTTATTGTCGCTAGACTCCTCCTCACAGACGTCTAAATGGAGAACATTAAATTAATAATGTCGTAAGAACTTTTGAATAGATTGTTCAATGTCGATACAGTGAAGCTAGTAACTAATTTTCATTCAATACTGTGCACTTCTGCAATGCATTTCTGTGCTTAAATTCCACTAGCACTTGTAAATTTCTCACGTGTAACTTAAAAGTCCTATGTGACCAATTTAGTGTAAAATAACTAGTGGCATAGCCGTTGACAATTCAACGTAAAATTTTGACAAATACAAATACCACTTGTAGCTACGGGTTACACAGGTAAACCTTCGGTTAGCTGACTGGTACACATTGCAACCCCTATGGGACGCTCTTCTAGTACGATTTCCCTGAGTGTGCTCCCTGCGAAGTTGAAAATTTCTGAAAAAAAAAGAGCTTAATAAATTAAACAAAAAGACACTCCGCTATTTTGTTTATTACTCTTGCATCTCAGTTTATCTTTTATTTGTTCTCCAAGCGCACACTTAACATTTAAGCATTGAACATAATAGTGTCAACACGAGTTGACCGAATAAGTAGTTTTATGTGTGACCTAAAGGTAAATTTTAGTATAAATTTCCTGACAGTGGTCGAAAAATTGCTAATTACAGTATACTTTCTATTATCGCTATGGCGTGGTTTACATTTATAGGAAAGGGAGACAGACAAGCATACAAGGTCGTTTTTAGACTGATGATATGAAGGCATGGCATAACATTTGTGTGGTTATATTTATGATGCCTCATATTTACCTTACTTACTTACTTACTTACTTACTCCATGGTGCAGAGTCCTTCTTGAGAAACTAACTGGTTTGCAGCTAGTCAAGAAATTCCCCGCATTTTATGGAACCCGAAGGTTCATTACCGCACTCACAAGCATCCGCCACCTGTCTCTATCCTGGGCCAACCCAATCCAGTCCACATACCCACATCCCACCTCCTGGAGATCCATCCTAATACTATCCACCCATCTACGCCTAGGTCTCCCCAGTGGTACCTTATAGATTTGAATTGTTTAATTACATTAGTCTGTTTCTTAATAGTTATCAAACTCAAATTTCGATATGCATTTCGGGCCCTTGGCGTATTTTGTGATACATAGCATAATGCACTTGGTTTGTAGGCCACATCCAGGTTGTTGTTATAGACGATAAACTTGTGCCATAAAGCAGTGATTTCCAAACATAAACTGACGCTAGGAAGCAGTCATGAGGTACCTATGCTTCGTTCGTTATTGCAGCGTCGTACTTTGCCGATATCATCTGTCAAGATGTATCTTACGAACTTTTCAAATTTACGACATGAATGTTCAGTGTAATTGTGATTTAATATTGTGCACATAGAACTGTAAAATGTACGAACGGCTGTCTGTGGAAGTCGTAGCTGGAGATAGAAATTCTGAAAGTACTTTTGAAGAATTTTGGTACTAGACATAAAATTAGTTTATGCTAGACATTTGTGTCCCTCTGCATGTTCATTTATCGTTGATTTCCACGGAAACAGAATACGATGGTACCAAAAGATGGCGACAATAAATTACGGTAGACCGCGTGCTTCAGTTGTTACTGCGTATAGGCTAATGTCTGCCATTCCCGGAACAGATAACAGCTCTGCTCAATATGGCTGTACGATACTTGGAGGAGGATGTGTTCAGTGTTATGAAAGTTTAGTTTGTGTTTAGAGGAAAAGATGAAAGTGAACACTACTGATGGCAATGAACAGAATAACAGCGTGTCTGTGTGTTTATTCGATTAATATGTTTCTCCAGAAAATTGCAGCTTAACATTGTGTAAATTCAGTGAAACCGATATCAAAGGGCTGTGTTGTGTAAAGAGTACAGCGAACGGAATTTTATTTTTGTGAACCATGTGTAGAAATTGAACCTGTGATACTTCTGTGTTTCATTTGAAAGGGAATTTCTGTGGTAATCCTTAAAAAAATGAGCTTAACATTCCGAAGCCTGAAATTCATGTAAGTAATACTAAACAAGTAGGTACGAGAGCAACTCGATAAAGCGTGTTCATTTTGAATAATTTTCTACTTCTGTATATCTCTTAACATTATTATTATTATATTATTATTATTATTATCATCATCATCATCATCTTTCTTTACTTGTGCAGAGAAATAATGACTTGTGTCTTAAACATTTTGCATATAACTTTCTGGTTTCGTATCGTCTCCATGTTTGTAATTCTTGAATTACAAACAATATCCAATGTCTTATGTAGGCATGTTTATAGCCTGTCTTCATAACAAATTTCACATGCTTATCTTAGTTATCTTATAGTCATGAAACCGAAAACTAGAGGAAATTTTCACACGAACTCCAACTTGTTACTTTGTATTTTAGATACATTACCTTAATAAAAGTTGCATAATTTTTTATGACCTGCTGCCCCCAATTGTTTCAAGGACTGAAAGTAAAAGGCGACATGGTCGCTTATGCCTTACAAGTTCGCCTGTCCGCCATGTTCTTATTTCTGACAGTAGGAAACTAAAAAGTACGGCATTGAGGCATCTTGAATGGACTAATATGTATGCCGAGTTTCGTTACAGTTGGTCAGCTTCTTCTGAACTTGAAATGGAACAGAACTTGGCGATCTGGAAAGCCTTTCTTCCTTTTGGGAAGGAAAGAAGGCTAAGAATCCAGTCTTCGTCTTACAATAAACACGCTGCTTCTCCGTTAGACAGACCAGTCTATTATTACTCTTTGGGAAATAATCGCTGTTTATTCTGGGTCATTAAATCCCGTATATACACTTTTTAACAGAAAAGAGGGGCTGATGCATGCAGTATGTATAGTAACCACTGAGCTTCTGTTTGTTAACGTGTGTTGCCTATTTTTGAGTACCTTAATCCTCATGAAGTTCGAGGAACCTATGTTAAAGGACGTCAGCTTTATTTTACGTATCAAAATTCTCGCTGTGGCGCTGTTTATGATATTAGCACAACATTAAAGTGTATAAATGTGTGCTAACTTTATACGAACCGGACGAAAAGTGGCCACTTTGGAAACTGAGGCCTGGAAGTATGGATAGTATTAAAGTGGATATGAAAGACGTAAGGCGAGATTTGTACTGGATTTATTTGTCTCAATACACGGACAGGTTGCGGGATTTAGTGATCACGGTAATGAATCTGAGTGTGTAAATGTGTAGTAACTTCATACGAACCTGACGAAAAGTGGCCACTTTGGAAACTTAGGCCTATAAGTAGGGATGATATTAAAATGCATATGAAAGACATAAGATGCGATGTGCAGTGGATTTATGTGCATAAACGTACGAACGGTTTGTGGGGTTTAGTAGTCACGGTGATGAATCTGAGGGAATAAGTGTGATAACTTATACGAATCTGATGACATGTGGTCACTTTGGAAACTTAGACCTAGAAGTAAGGATAATATTACTATGGCAATGAAAGACTTAAGATGAGACTATACTGGATTCATTTCCCTCGACATATGGACAGGTTGCAAGATTTTGTGATCACGATAATGAATCTGATCATCTCTTGTAATGTGAGGAATTTCTTGAGTAACGCATGCAATGTTAGATTATTAAGTAGGAATTCACTTTGTGGAATTAGTGAGGTATTAAGTTATACACGATTTTGTTTGTGCCTAGCTTCATGAACATGTGTTCACCGGTTCGTGAGTAACTAAATGAGCGACAACACTGTGAAATCTGTATGAGGACACTTCATAATACGGAAGGTAGACTCGGAAGTGACATAATTATCCACCTGTTGGTAATGGAAGGCGAGCTGATTATCTCTGCTGTAACAAATATCACCGCCACAATAGAACAGTGCATTTCTAACAAGTTTCAAATAAATGAAATTAAAACATCTTCTCATTTCCTAGGATTGTATATAAATATTTGTCTTTTGGAATGAAGGAGGTATATCTGCCGTGATTATTTTTATAGCGGGTAGCATGAAGATTTGCGACAAGGAAATATAGCGCTTGGAAATGCGACAGTGTAGGGTGCATGAATAGAGACGCGACAGGCCCTGTTTGAATGCAGGAGAGGCAAAGGATTCTGGGAAGACGGCGAAGAACAAGAAGAACATAGACGCCAGATTTTCTTGAGCGAAATTGAAGTCGCACGGTTGCGCGCTGAAGCAATATCTCTTGCTTTAATGTAGAGCCGCTTTTATAGGCCTGTGATGTAATGTAGGGACCTCCGCCTAACATCCCAAACCCCTCTTCCTTTTCATTTCCTGCTATCGCTTTCATAGCCGGAGAATATAATACAGTCTCGCTTGGTTTTAGGGAAACTCTACCGCTCCTTCAGCCTACGTGTTCATGTACGAGGGAAGTGTTCCTGTGCAAGTTTATTTAATGTATAAGAAGCGTGTGTCTGTACTGTAGGCATTTTAAATTATTATACTCCTGTTTATTACCTTTCATAACGAGGAATTCTCTTAAAATGTGAGGAATGTGGATAAAACACGGAAATAGGTGCACACTAGGTTTATGGATATTAATTTAACGACACTGTGAAGAGCTCAGACTGTACAATATTGAAAGAAAGATGTATTTGTGAAGGAGGAATTGGAAAGAATGTTTATGTGAAACAACTTTGTTGTGATTTGGGGAAGTAACCTTGGACTGATATAGTCCAAGAAAACTTTCAGTCAAGTGTAGCCGGTATCCAGGACGATATTTGAGCCTAGGACCTCCCAGATAGGCAGCATTGGTGCTAACCACTCGACTCTGAATCTTAGTGGATCAAGCTGGAGCTTGGTTTGTTTACTGTATTTACAGGGTATTTCTAAAATGCTTATACAACATTCAAGAGCGAGAAAATTTCTTTATAACTGGAAATGAGTGTTGTTTTATTTTAATTGAAATATTGCACTCAAGAATAAATACCTTAACTATTGAATATTTTACTTACAACTGACACAGTACGTTTTCAATACATGTTCCCAATTTAATAACTGTCGAGTTATCAATGTATATCAAGTCACAATTCATGTTCTTTTGGTTCCATTTTTTTTATCATTGTACATATGGTTATTTGTTTTGTATACTTTTATTTAATTTTGTAAATTATGTATTTTTATTGTTATGTTTATTATTCTTATTGCTATGCATGTTCTGTTCTGTATATTCTGTTTTCATCATGCCAACTGGCAGTCTTCGGCTACCCTGACTAAAGTTTTTCCGTGCTTTTTCCTCAGTTGCAAGGCAAATGCCAGGGCATAACTCGCAAAGAAGGGGCACGGCCCGCACTCTTCCCAATTAGGCAATAGTTTTTACGCGGTTAGTTCATCGTTAATTTTATTTTGACCATTCCGGGTTTGAATTCCAAAAAGCCTTCCAACCAAAGTTGTTAATTGTGTTGTTCTGTATATTGTTTGTGTGTAAATGTGTACTGTACTACTGCCACCGGGTGGTGTCAACCCAGTTGCAGTTAACAAATATATATCATATCATATATCGTATCACATCACATCACATCACATCACATCATATCATATCATATCATATCATATCATATCATATCATATCGTATCGTATCGTATCATATCATATATCATATCATATCATATCAATTCACAAGTGCTCAAAGTGTAAGGCAGCGAAATATTACTCTGAAAAAATTGTGCGAATGTAGGAATAAATATTAAGTAAATTTATGTGCCCTGTATAACCTACAGTACTGAACACTTGTAAATGATTTTTAGACCTGTAAGTTTGCATACGTTACACTAATTCGATCAGACAAGGGTCACTACTAATTTACTTATTTACTTTCGGCGGCAAATTAGAATTTGTAACACTGCAAATTTGGTTAGCTGAAGAGTAACGATTTTCTGCGAACTCAAGCCGGATTGCGAATCCGGAACTCGTTTTAACTAAAATTTAGAGGACTTTGTGAAATAATGTGTTTAATTTGTAATAAATAAGTGGAATCATATCCAGGGTTCGGGATAACATTAACCCTTAACCCTCTAACGTGGAAAATATGGTGAGCTCCTAATAATGCCAGCAGATGGCAGATGGGATTTAACTCGGCGTTTAAAGGGTTAATGGTGATTACACATTTGGTCGTCAGTAACCGTCTGTAAGGTGCCTTCGTCTCTGACTGCGTTACTGATGGTAAATAAGGAGGGCCCAGCTCGAGAGGATGCCATTCTCAACCGGAAAATGAGGCCGCAGCTTTGTATGACAACCGGATGTTTTCATAAAATCCCATAACCCCATTCTTTCCTCAGACCGATGAACCCAGTCCGCACCATGATTTCCGATTGTAGAACTATCGATTTTTATGTCAGTCTTTTATGTGATTATCTGACTTGCCGTTTCTGAATTGAAATTATTTATTTTATTGATTTATTTATTATAATATTGTTTATGCAGAATACTGATGTTGATGCTCTTCATTGCGTTATTTTCTCAATCTTCCCCTTCTTATCCCTTCAGTCTTATTAACCTGCACATCCCTCTTCTTACAAACACTTTTTTGTGACTGTAATATTCAATCCCCGGCCCTATGTTACTCTGGTTTGTCCGACGAAATACATATAGTAATTCTGTATAGGTCAGTTTGCGGGATACGGGATTTTTAATTGAAAGGGTAGTTCTTATGTGGGGTCTATCAATTCTTGTTCTCAAGCCATATGGGAGGCCAGAGGGGCTATCACGCACTGCAAGCTACTGGAGTCAGTAAAGCCTTTCATTTTCTGTTTTTTTTTGTGGCGCGACAGCCCCCAGTGGGCCAGGGCCTCCTCATTCACGAGGCTTCTAGATCTCACGCACTACAGTCGGTAGGACTTCTTTGGACAATTAATTCTCTCATCGCAGAGACCTCTACCTGACAACACACAACACTCACAATAGACAAACATCCATACCCTCGGTGGGATTCGAACCCACAATCGTAGCAGGCGAGCGGCCACTGGGACCGGCAAAACCTTTCATTACTTTCTTGTAATAGTCGCCTTAAACTGATGGTCCTTATTGCGACTCCCAGTATTGGACACCTGGACACCTTTGTTGGAAGGCCGAAAGTTGGGAAGTCCATTGCTGGGACTGGTGTTGATATTGAAGGATGAGAAGTTCTCAGAGCTGTAATGGTGTGTTCGGCCAGCGTTATCAATGTCGTCGAAATCAGTAACAGTGCACTTAGAACCACAAAGTATTAGATGTGGTGAACACCGTATTACGTTTCCACACTCTCTGACAACCGTTTTACTCTGACTACAATATACCCTAGCGCCTAACCACTGTCTGTACTTTCTGATCACTCTGATAACTATCTGTTGACTGTTTTACCACCTTTATATAATTTTCTCCGCGCTCCATCTCCTGTAGTTTCTACATTTAGAATACATATCTGTCTCGCCACTTATGTCACTATCCACGCTGACATCTTTGATAGAAGCCTTTGACTAATGAGACTGGGCGGGCAACAGGAGAATGTCTTCTGTCGTTGGCTGACCATTTTTTTTACGAAACCTCACCAAATTCTTATTGCTTAAAGTTAATTCAGTTTTATGTTGGAACAAAACTCCCACACGGAGTAAAGCTGAAAATGTCACACAGGACTCGGTCCAGAGTTTAGATCGTATTAGCCAACACGAAATTTGGAATCCTGTAAGTTAAACTTACAGTGTTCTGATTCTTGTGACGAATGCCATACCTGTCAAGACTGGGAGAAACAGGTGAAATCTGTGAGGGTCAGGGGGCCCTTCCTCAAGTAGGCTGCCGACGCTGCTACACTCCATGGTCAAACAGAAATGCATAATTCTTTTATTTTCTCATGTTGAGGTGTGGTCGGACTGAAATTGTAACGCAATCAAGTGATGTGCTAAATACGTTGCCACGATGCGAACCACCATGTCTCTATGCCAAGGAAGGGCGGCTAAGCTGCAGTGTGTCATACACAAACACAGAGCCAGACTCTCATATGCATTGGACGATCTTCTGTGACTTGCTCTCGCCGAGCGACAAGCAAAGCTAGGCAGTATTTTTATAAGCACATGAATATTCTGACCATCACTGTAAAATTCAATTAATTTTGTTTGCAGTAGGTCAAGTTAACTTGTGTGCTATGAAAAATTAAGGGGTAAGGAGTGACCAGATTCTCCATGAATACTCAACAACATACCACCCACATGGAGCGTGACCATGTTTCATGATCTTCATTCTGTTATAATCTACATTTGGTGTGTTATAGACTAGTGGTTCTCAACACTTCGGTGTTCGCGGTACGTGTGGGACATTCGTTTCTTCTCGGTGCGAACTGGAATCGTAATAGGGAACTAGCGTTTATGATAGAGTATATACATTTACTGCTGAATTGTGTCATTGAGTTGTGGTATCGTACAGCAGAATGAATGTGGTCTTGATAAAAATAACCTATCATTTATAAAAGCTTTAATAAATACATTGGCTTCCAAACATTATACACAATGTGGAAATAGAATGTGGCGTGTTTCAGATCGCTGTTTTGATGAATTGTGTTAAATAAAAGAAATACAAGGCAGGCAATGTACATATAGCGTAACATTGAGGCGCGTTCGTGCAACAATTGTTGCAGTGGAAAAGCAGTGAGTGTTACACGACTTGAGTGTGTGTGTATTTGTAGTCTTAGGTATCCAGCATGCAATGCTTATGCGCCATATTGTAATCTGTGGCCTGTCTCGCTGTGCATTATTTTTCCACATTATCTTATAAACAGCACGATCTTAGAAAAAAATGTTATTGAACCTAAAATGTGTGTTTCGAGTTTCTGTGCAGCTTTTGTTCGAAATTCTTTTTCATTTTAAGTAGGATTAAGCGAGCTGTGATCGAAAATTTGTTTTGGTCTTCATGTGCAGTACCGTTATTAGGCTTCATGTGCAGTGCCGTTATTGGGCTTCATGTGCATTACCGTTATTGGGCTTCATGTGCATTACCGTTATTGGGCTTCACGTGCAGTGCCGTTATTGGGCTTCATGTGCAGTGCCATTATTGGGCTTCATGTGCAGTGCCGTTATTGGGCTTCATGTGCATTACCGTTATTGGGCTTCACGTGCAGTGCCGTTATTGGGCTTCACGTGCA
>Ga0123352_10002972_pt1 | contig 24150 bp, 13 predicted proteins | sample TergutLab28metaG_FD_89700 | JGI IMG/M metagenome (GOLD analysis project Ga0123352, IMG submission 89700) | Labiotermes labralis P1 segment gut microbial communities from Petit-Saut dam, French Guiana - Lab288 P1 | ecosystem: Host-associated > Arthropoda: Insects > Digestive system > Gut ...
TTGTTTGTTTTTTTTTTTTGTTTGATGGCCTTTGCGAGGGGGGGGGTTGGTGTGGGAGGGGGGTGGGTGGGTGGGGGGGGGGGGGGTGCATGTGCATGCGTGCGTGCGTGTGTGTGTGTTTGGGGGGCATAATATTTATTGCAAGTGAAAAGTTCACTGTCAGTGAGCATTACTTACTGATAATTAGTTCACTGTATATGTTGTGTAGAAAGTGGAGATACATTTCGGATTTCACATTTATCGCTGGTTGAAATCATCACATTTTTTGCTACTTTAAAAGAATATCGACAGTCAGCATTCACATATTCAAAATCTACAGGCAAAAACAGACAGAATGTGCCAGAACTGTGATGCTATGCGTACATTGTTTCTTATAAATCAGTCCATGAAAATGTGCAGCATGACAGAATTATTATATTTCATGCACCTTGAGAACAAATCTGGAATCTTAATAAGCAAACACTGTATTAACTGATCGCACTGCACAGCTGCCTAAGACTAAATATCAGCTGCTGTGTCTAAAAATTCCACGTAACAGGCAGAAAAGGTTACAAAATTTACAACAGAAACACAATTTAGTCAGCAAGTAACCTACACATATTGAGATTCTGACATAATTTATGAACAATCCACTCTACAATCGTTTCTCTCTGATAAGCTTATCATTAGCAATCCAAAAAGTATAGTAAAAACAATTTGACTTTACCTGAAGCAAAGCTGGCCCCAAAACTGGAATAAGAAATCCATGGTACAGAAACTCCAACATTTGTTTCTTTACAACTGGATGTGCTACTTGTACAACAGCATTGCAGAATTCCAATGAGTTCATGAACATTGTCAGCTCACCGATGTCATTCACATCATCTGGGGTTAGACGATGCCAGTCTTCAGTCTCTATCGTTATTTTGCGTGGCAGTACAGAGTACAGCCCACTGAGTCCTGTTGCAAGCACCTACAGACACAGAGAAGTTAATACACATTTGTGAAGATAAAAACAAAGGCTGCAGTCAAATCACTAGCACTCTTCCTTCATATATGGGACAAAATTCACACCTCAAAACCAACTATCCCATGTGATACGAGGTTCTCACAGTGGCATTGAAAAAGAATCACATCTTCTGGAACATATGCCATATCAGCGACTTCCTACCGTCTGTCCTCAGTGCCTGAAGGGAAATGCCAGAATACTGCATCAAATTACACCAAGACAAAAGCCTTCTGGATGGGGTTAAAGTCTTCAGTAACACTACTGTGAGAACCTTGAATCTTATACACTGGCATATTTTCCAATTCATTATTCATTAACGATCCACTATTCAACACTGTATAACCTGAGCTATTGAAAATCATGTTAAATAAATAGCCTAAATGAAAATACAGAAGTCCTGTCAAATCCCAACATTTTCAATGTTAAGTCATACTCTTGCCATCTTATTACATATAAGATGCCATGTATTCACATATCACTTGATCAGGTAAACAACGGCTTCCGGTGACGTCCATTGAAAAAGCAACATGGTACACTGAGTGTTAACGGATAAATCAGAGACTACTAGCACAGGGTGCAGTATCAATTAGTGTCTGGCCAACATAACAAGCAGTACATATTCTGCTTCAGTGTATTTTAAACATAACTTATCATTTAGAGCCCACTGGTCACTATTTGTACCATCTGCTGCAACATTAGGAAACCATGCATTTTTCCACACATTGTATTTCTGTTCTCCATGATTCCCGCAGTAAATACTGATGATCTCCCTGAACAGCATTAACTGGCTGGTTTTTACAATGAACATGCATTGTGTTTTCTGTGTGGGAGGAATGGAAATTACATATGAAGTAGATAAACATCAGTTTTCAAAGGGTTAAAAGTATACTCCTTCAGTCCGAATTATTACATTAATTTGCAGTGTTAATCTGGAGTATCGGTAATTTCTAACTACCCTCCCTCCCATATAGTCTATACTGGTATAAGAGCAATACTTCCCTGCTCTTATAAACATACATCAAAAGTCATGCCTAATTTGTAGGTTGGTTTATAATCTCTTGTCATACCAGTTGCACACAACAATAGTCACGTGAACTGCGAATATGTTGCAATTTCCCACTTTTAAGACCAAAAAAATATGGGTTAGGATGACCACCAATAACTTCATGTCCTATAAAATTCCTTGGATTAACTAATTTTACTTTTTGTTATTTATTTCACAACACTTTAAATAGTTCAGATTAAAAGTACAGGCCAGAAATATGAATTCAAAAGGACTGGGACAAAATCAGTCATGACTTAATTTTAAACACAACACTATGTAAGAATCCTCCAGGACCCATTTCATTGCAACATTCATGCAAAATTTGGAGAAAATAAAAAAAAAATAAGTTCCAAACCAATTGGAAAAAAACCCCTCTCTTGATGGTGAGTGTGCACAAGCGCAAGTGCAAGTGCATGTACATGCATATGTACACAATCACACACACATATCCACATATTTCTAACAGAATTAATAACTACAAGTTGCAAGACAGAAGGGAATACAGGAGGAAGGAGCATAATAGATATACAAAAACAAGCCTTAATTGTGTTCTACTAAATTTGGGTCTCTCTAAATTCTTCAGACAATAAACATGATATCACAGTACACCTATAGCCACATCAGGTATCTTATCTCTCTTCGCACTTATACTGATAACAAATCCAAGCATATGTCACAATGAACATAGCTATGGGAGCATTCACTTTTCACAAACAATTACAGAATACCAGTTCTCACATCACAACTCTTTGCTGCCACAATTTAGTGCCCTCTGCACCCTGCAAAAGAATGAAAATTTAAATTGCCACCCATTACCTTGAACGCTCCTGGTTTACGAATTCACGTGATGTTACAGTTTGATTCTAGTCTCCTTGTGCAGCCAAACGGTTAAGATTCAATTCAGTGATAATTTAAGTACATGTCAAACAAAACTAACCTGTGAACTAAAATGCATTTTATTTTTGGATTACACACTTATATTACCTAAATACAACATTTACAACTTAAAGATTCATAGTTCTGGAAATCTGTGACTTGAAAGTTAGGCTTTATGAGTTCTACCTAGAGCTGCTTGTTTCCTTTGGAACCAAACCTACAAAAATGTAATGAAATGTACATAAAATTACACTCACTGGGCAAACATTTGAATGTTCAGCAATATATGATCCCACATTCTCATTCTTCTTGGAGAGAGACATACAGAGCAGTAATGCATCACGGGCCTGCTGACCAATGCCACCATCACGGTGAACAAAAGGAATCAGCAAGGTGAAAATCACAAACCTGCAACCATAAAAAACATTTCCTGCAGCGCAGCACAGCCTAGTATAGTAAATGTGGGACAACACAAAAATTTGGTTTTCAATTACTATTTTCCATCTCCACTAGCGTCTTTGTGTACGACTACTATTCTACAGCTGCTGTGTTGTGCCAGCATCTGGAAGCAACTGCCCATGCACTTCTGGAAACTTGGCATGTGACCCCACCTGGCCGCAGCGGCCTAGTGTCTTAAGATAATGGGAATAAGAACCCGGCATACAGTGGCCAGAGACTGGAAAGAATGGTATTGAAAGCCAAGATTCGCAATGGACAGTAGTGCTTGAGGAACAAGAGGAGTAGAGGAGGAAGAGGAAAAAGAGGAGAAAAAGGAGGAGAGGGAGGACATGAAAGAGGAGAAGAAGGAGAAATTGCCTAGTGTACTATTACTTGATGGTATTTAATTTCAACAGCAACCAACATGTTCATATCCACAACATTACACTTCCGCTTATCCTAAAGTCAATTTAAATGATCCCTTCAGAGGAGCAAAATTCAGGTTTCACTGTACAGCAGCCCCACCTCATTCACAGTTTTGCACATAGCACTTTCCTTTTTTAAGAACAATTACTGTGACCACCTTCAGGCATAATGGTGTAGTTCCCTCATTTATTCGCAGCTGCACTTGCGTAGTCGTACACAACAGGCAGACATCTGCAAGAGTACATCAGTTAACAGCTAACTCTATACAGCACCATATGGAATTTTAGTTCGACTATCATAAATTTTAAAAGTAGTTGTTGCACTCATACTGTAATTATACCTGGAAATTGGGACGATACTTAATGATAAAAAGACCAAGGACAAAAAGAAAAGCAAAGTCTCTGTTGCAGAAATCTGTACTGTGTGTGTGTGTGTGTGTATCACACTCATGACTAACCACCTAACTCCATGGAGCAGTGTCCTTCTTGAGGAGGTAACAGTGCCTAACCCATTCAAGAAATTCCCTTCACTTTATGCAACCCAAAGGTTTATTACCCATATTCATTACAGCCCACCTGTCCTGAGCAAGATGAACAAGTCCCACCCTCCCATCCTACATCTTTAAGATCCATTTCCACACTAAGCTCCCATCATTGCCAAGGGATCCCTTCCTTTCAAGATTCCCAACAAAAGCACAGTAAATATTTCTCTTTTCCCCCATATGTGTCATATGGCCCAATCCATTTCACCGTCCTTGATTTGATGACCCCTGACAGTATGTGGCAAGGAGTACAAATTACGATGTTCCTCCATATAGTACGTTATAATACATAACGTACAGACAGCATCTGTTATCACATACCAGAGCACAGCAGCTTTGTCACACAAAAAGACTGCATCCCCCCACCAACAGCTGCGGTGCACAAGTCAGTAACAAAAGATACTCTCTATACCACATTACATGTATATAAGAAAAGACAAGACAGTCACAGAATAAGCGGTAATTCTTTCCAAGTGTTCAAATCTTAATTCAAATCACTCATGTAATGCCCATCTTTAACCTGGATTAATGACAGCTAACATTAGTAATGAAAATTAAATTAGCACATTTATTTTCACTTACTTGGTTGGACCTTGATCTGCAGAGGCATAGAAAAAGAGGTCAAGCAGCTCGACGTTTTGCATCAGTGAGACACAAAGCTGGTTGAGCAATACAACAAGCCTCTTTTCAAGCTCAAGAGGGAAAACTTCACCAGCACATGAAGCAAGAAGTCTAAGTAATGGGCGGATGAAAGGTTCATGGACTAGTAACTGTTGACGAGATTGACTAACCAGCAATTCGTATAGCTTGAGCTGCTCCAAACGGATGGCATTTCCATACCTACAGAACAAAGTGCACAACCACTAAACTTAGCACTACTTTTACAAAATACATTTAATCAGACACAAATTTCACATCAGTGGGTATAAGATATATATATATAGAGAGAGAGAGAGAGAGAGAGATAGCATGTGTGTGTGTGTGTGTGTGTGTGTGTGTGTGTGTGTGCATGCATGTAGTATTGACATGTACTAACCAAAAATATGGTCACTCAAATACCAGTGGTGTCAGGAAAATTTTGGATCATGACTAACTTTCTGCTCAGCATCTGGAAGATGGCTTTTGGAGCCCTGGAAACCTCATTCAGCCACTTTTGGCACAGAAAAAATGGAGAACCACATCCAACTAAGGTAAGATAAACACAAATCTAAGTCTTAAAAACAAATCTGTATTTTAAATGTAACTTTTCTTTGTCATTATCTCTTGCCTGATCTACATTTCTAGAATGAATAGCTGTCTGAATAACAGAATTTCTAAAATTTTCTGAGCCCAGTAGACATGTCCATTCACTTCATGTGCATTTAGAAGTGAAGCAATAAAAGAGAACCAGTAAGATATCTAAACTGCTTTCAATGTGTTATGTACTAATGACAGCACATATGTGTATCAATACTTAATTTGTATTAAAGTCATTTTTAAAACTTCAATTCAATAAATTGTTAGGATAAGATTCACTCCTTAATAGAATTCATCCCAGGCATCTTCAAAACATACTCAAACAACACAACAGTTGGGATATTCTGACTACTTAACATTGTTTTGATCAAGATTCACTCCATCTCTAGGGACATACTCCTGTGGTACCATACCTGCCAGTGTGCACGCTCCATGCAAACAGCTTTTCTAACAAGTTCTCACTGAGAAGAAATTCCAAACATGAGCAAGACTGGCCATTTTCATTGCTTGGACTATTTCCAGCAGTCCGTAACTCTAGCAGCAGCAACCCCACCATCTGACCCAAATGATTGACAATGCCCAGCACATCATCCTGAACAGGAAAACCATGAGGCGGCTGAAAGTAAAAAAATTAAAATAAGAAAGCATCCCTCCCGTACAGAATAAGACTATGCCATGATATTAGTTAAATGGGTTTAACCTCCAGCACAAGTTCACACACACAAACAGAAAAAGAGAACACCCCCTCCCCCCCTTTAAATTCCATAGACATTCTATTTAAGAGTTGTAATTACTTTGCTTCATCTGTGTATAAATATCATAAAGCTTAATTATTTATCACAAGTTACAGATGTGGTGTTACAGTACAGATCTTCTCTGAAAGCTCCTGAAATCTTTTACCATTTTTTACTCAAATACAAGACTAGGTTTTTTTCCCTTAAATCTGGTGCTTAAATATGTGAAGTCATTTTAAATTCACACATGAAGTGCCGAATCAGACTGTGCCAAACTGGATCACTCTAAACCGGACTACACAGAGCCAAACTGTGGCCCGCACTGCCAAATCATCATGTGAGATCTCTGCTCTTCGGAGACATTACGCAATGTTGAGTGGTAATTCCATACTGACGTTTTGGGAGAACCTATCAGTTCCAGCTTCAAGGGTCAAGAAATCCAAAAGGAGAACAGAGCACCACTTATGCTAATTTGACACAATCTTCTTTTTAAGACTTGTCCATCAACCAACTTTTTAAAGAAGCACTAAGTTTTGCAGCTGGCTCTGTTTCTGTTTTCAGGGAAAGAAGCACCTAACCCAGTGGACCCCTCAGACTGAGCTAATCTGATCAATGAGCACCTTAGAAACTGTAACTTGTTAAGATATGTACCTGAGAATGGATTTAGTCCAAGAGTAGTAACAAGAAAATCACTATTGAAAAATCGAAAATTAATTACATGGCTCAAAAATAAAATTGGACCAATCCACAAATTAAAAACCACAAAAACAGCCATGAATCCAGACTGATCAGACTACAGACAAAACAGAGAAATCCAGAACACACATATTTAAATTCTTAACACCAGTAACACCATTCGTGGAGAAAACTGTGAATCTTCAGGCGGTCAAGTAAGTTTATAAACCAAGAAATATAAATGTATTATTAAGTAAATGTGGATCATAATGGCATGGCAGTGCATCTCAACAGAAGTGACTGTGAAGGCTTTTAAGAAGTGTCGTATATCCAGTGCAGTCAATGAGACTGATGATGATGTGTTGTGGGATGGCAGGGAAGAGGATGCGAATGTTAGGAGTGAGGGCGAGGAAGGTGAAGGCACTGACTGTGAAGATGGAGACAATGACACTGATTGGTAAAGGTAGACAGAATAAGACATGCTTTGTGTAATAAGTGTATGGAATTAAAAATAATTTTGTTAACAGAAGTTACATTTATGGAGTTCATCTTAGATTTGGATAAATACATTTTCCCTTGGCAGACATTTTTTTTGGGGGGGGGGGGTTCATCTTAGATTACAGTTATCTTGCATTTAGGTATATACAGTAACAGTAATGTCATAATCCTCTTATGTCCTATATGACTTACTACATTCATTTTGCTTATGTCACACAATGTTCTGTATTTCAGAAAGAACCATCAGTGCAGTCCTCCACAAATATTTGCTACATAAATGATTATCAGTTATGAATAAATTCACAGCAAACTGTGACATGCCTTTAAAACCATGTAACATTATAAGTGTCCTATAAGATTAAAACCATTATCTTTATGGAACCTGTGATGAACCAAACAATTCATGTATCATGGAACACTGCACAAATGGTTGCTGAATGTAACATACACATGTGAAGTGACACTCCAAGAACATGTCTTCTGAACTGTCATCACAGTCCACAACACACCAACAATAACATATCCAATTCATGAATTAAGAAAGAAAACCCATTATTCTGACAGTTTGCATATTGACCAAGTTAAAACCAGGTTTCACCACTAAACAAACAAGTGTGGTATCTACTTCTCCATCACGCACCCCATAAGAGTACCTGTGCACAATATTCAATCTTGCTTCATGACCAATACTGCAGAGTATGTGAACCAGAACTGTCTTACATGGATTTGACATACATGTCTTCTGTACATTTTATTACTGCCTAGTCTGAAACACACTGCTCAGAAACATTTAATGTGTCTCTAAATTGTTTTCTGAATTTACATCACACTTCCTTTAGTGTCTGTATTCTGCAGCTGTATCATATGAAATATATCTGGCAACAAGCAGATGACATATATATTTCCAGTAAGCAATGGGCAAGGTATCTGGTGTATGAGGATGTTTATACAGCATAAATGTGCCAATATGAAGTGACTTGCAATAGTTTTCTGGCACAGTACATCCCTGTATATTAAAACGGGCAGAACACTTTTAAGTTCACTGAGTTCTATTGTGTTAAAGACCTATATTCACATATGCAAACACATGTAGGAAAACGCCCCTAGAAATTAATTTTACATATTTCGGCAACAAGAAAATTCACTGTATTTTTAAGACATGCTGTTTTATTTCCCAAAAAGTGCAGTCTATTTCATAATTTTATCTTCTTCTGTTCAAATAATGTGCCCATAAACTAACATGTAAATTTTAATACCCACCATGGTAGGATAAAGGTTAAGAATAACAGAGGGTTAAGCATCACAACATTAAAACATATGAGAAGTGGAGGTAGATTTCGGCATGCATGAGGGGCTGGATGGGTCCCAGAGCCAGTCCAGACATTATAGCAAACAGAAAAATAACTGCTGTTGTTGCCAAATAATCAAACCCTGATCAAACCAGTCCAGAGTCAATAACTGTATTAATGTCATACTGAATCAAATTAATTAAATTAACAGAACCTAATATCAAATGATGGTCTCCTGCATTCTTCCATCATGGTACTATCCTATGCACTGCAAGAAGCCACAAGATCATCACCTGAGGTACACCCACGACAAAAACCCCAAAACTCAACAAAAATTTAACACAAGCATAATAATCTAGGCTTGCCATATTTTTTATATATTTGTAGTGTATTTAACAACGCTGTCAGTATCTCCAGAAAACACAGTGTCAAAAAATTGGATTATAATGAAGGGGCAAGGATATGGAAGGCAGTGGTCATGGCCCAATTTACACAAAAGAGAAAAACCACAGAAATATCAGTCATATGTACCAGACCAAATTCAAAACAGGCTTCTCCAAAATACAAGTGAGCATTACTTCTTTAGCCAACTTGCTCTCTGACAAAATGTATGCAAATGGAAACTGCCTGATAATTTGCATGCAATATCAGAATATGTGTACTGCTCCACTCTGGTGTCAAGTCTCAAAGAGAATAATGAAAGAGGATTCTGAAAAGCATGGGACATACTGCAACCATGTTCAATACTCTTACTTTAACCATCAACCAACTCTGACACCATATGATAACAACAAACTGCCACACTATCTATCACAAACATAGTAAAAGACTGTCCAAAACCATAAAGCTTACAAAGTGGTGTTACACAAACCAAAATGGACCGTTCTATATCGAGCCACATAACACATGAGTGCAATATTCTTCACTAGCACAGCCCAATAACCCATCCTCAATAATTACCTGGAAGTTTCATTGCTGTTTTCACATAACTAGAGCTGCATACACATCAAAATATTCTCAATCAAAGATTCATCAGCAGCTTCATCACTGATATTATCTGTGCTACAAATGTATACAATTATCACTGTACCACACTTTACTCATACTGTACATGGTAGTAATACTCAGCGAATACTCACTTATACGATGCCCCCAAAGAGCATATTACTTTCTCGTAATCAAGAAATGGGCGCTAGAAGCTATACTGCGTTATGATACAGAACCTGCACTTACTTGTGTTCTTTCTATGATTTCGTATATTTGCTGCCAATGTTTTTTGAAACTGTCGTAACATGCAGTGGGATCACATTCTTTCGGTGGTGAGTTGGACGGCCTGCGTATCCCAAAACTCGCCCTTAAAGGGCTGTTGCGTAGCCAACTCATATTTCGTTAGGTGCAAACCGTTCTAGGCATCCTGTAAACGCAACATCATTCACACGCATTAATAGAAATTACTGACAACATGAACTAACACATCAAATGATTTCCGCGAATCCTCTACATCCTACCTACAGTATTCGAAATTAGTAAACTACTAGTATCAACTATCAACATAAGACACTTGCTTCATCGGTCCTTCAATTCTAAGAGATGCTTGCGCCACAACATTAGCTACGCCTACAAGGTGTAGATACAGTACATGACTATTGTAAGCATGTAACACATTCGGATCAACTTATTACTTATAAGGTACTACGCGCTTACTAATCCTGCATATTCAGTTTTTCAGTTATATACCTTTTACAATACGGAAAAAAAAAAGTTCCAAAAATATTCATTTCTCTCTTCAACCCGTTCCTTTCCACCACACATTCCGCCATTACTACAGATGACATCTCAGTGTTTAAAAGTAAACAAATAACGTCAAGGCATGGAAGGGTACAAGTGATATTAATACTGAAATAACAATGTAAAGTCATAAAGGTAATTATTCAGTTTTGTTGTCTTGTTTCTTTAGTAATTTTGAAAAATATTACATTGTTAACTTTGCGGTTGAGATTTTATTTGTGGAACATGGCGGCGAAGGAGGTGGGAATTATGCATTTTAACACTGCTAGCAGTGTGATATGAAATAGTTACTGCTAATTTATCTTCAGTTATATTTTGCAAAAATCAGTGTATTAATATGTGTTTTACCATTAAGTTGATCTTGTTTATTTCAGCTGAAAGTTACATGTTCTAACCTTACTGTTACGGCTGTCCCAAACTTACTACAGAGTTTATCAAACTAAACATTCACACCAACATTATACTTACTAGTGTTCCTCATCGCCATGACTTGCTTAGCCACTCATATGCGAATAGTAAAGTAAGGAAATATAACAGAAATCTATTCAAAATTACACAGGCATTTAACCACACAAAATTCCTAGAAGTCTACCATTTCTGTAGCTCTAATTTGCCAAAATATTGGAATCTTTCATATAAAATAAACATATCGTCTTTTCCCAAACACTAAAGCATCCACCTGAACCAAATAGTCTCCCTGAAGATGGAGACATCACGTTCCTCTAAAACGGAGCACATTATTCTGCAAGGAGTAAAAACCTAGGAGACCATCATTTGAGTTCAAACTTGCTGACACTCGATTCTTGTATGAGATCCAAGAAACAGCCTCAACACTTCGTAGTGTTCATATGTATGGAGCATGAATGATACATACGCGTACTAATTTTTAGATCCTTTACAGGTGGATTAACCTACGCCAGATTATAACTTCATCATTTTAACTCATTAGTAATGAATAGTTTTAACTCAAATGTGGTGAGTGGTGATCATTTTCTGGAGCCCAACAAAGTATACTATAAAGTTAGTGACATGTTAATGTATCTGTGGATGTAACACTTCAAATGCAATATAATTACTTATATTAGAGGTTCCAAGATTTATTTGTTTCTTCGGGACCCATCCTCCCACCAGTTACCTTCATGTTGTGTACAGTATTTCACATTTCTAAAACCAAAGCTCATTATGCAGGTATTAGAGTTTCCAAAGATATAATCATGGTTCATTAAAGAATACAAATATTACTCAATGCATAACCATATGTTAAAAATTTTCCTTATGGATTAGAACTCGTCTGTAGTGAAGAAGATGTGTTTCCTTGCATAAGTGTGAATAAGATAATTCTGGTACATCTGTATACTGCTACATTTACGTTGTGATATCCATCATCTGTCCATGGTATTAACAGTTACTTTAGGTGCAACTGGTAAATTGCTTCTTCAAGGTGATGCTGTTATTGAAAACAACAGAAAATTTAGAAATGTTAGCTCATAAGTGGGAAGCTAATAAGGATATATGTGACAGAATGTGCCATTTTAATGCGTCTTGATCAAAAATTTTTAAGTCTGAGGCTTATATGTTGCGTTTTTTTAAAAACATTATTTTAACTGACATGTGTCACTAGTCATAGTCAGCTTGTGTAACTTACAAAATATCGACATGCTGTGAACTGCATGTTTGTGAGATGTTGTGACACGTCTGTGAGCCAAAGGAAAACATTTTCAGTGCTTTCTTTAAGTATGGTTAATAGAAATGTGATATGTAGTTCTCACCACAAACTGGAATAGTAGCAAGTGCTAGGCTGTCTGCTGTCATATGCAGCAGTCTGTGAAGACTGATGCAAGTTGTCAGATAAAATAATAATATCCCTCTAGTATAATAAGTAATGACTGAATTTTGAACAAATAAGGAAATGAGAAAATAACACAAATGTAAAATAACACTATATGAAATTCAAAATACTAGTCAGTACTCCATGTTTGTGTTGATGAAATGTGCAAATTTAGGCCTTTGAGGCTGACATTGTTTGATTTTTACCTTATGTTTCCATTAATGCAAAATATCATGCAGATTGAAACTTTAGCTTATGCAGCATGAATGATGAGCACCCAAGAACACCAGCACTATAGAAGATAATCAGCTTGGCAGTAGTCAGTAAAGCGATAACATGTAGCTGTTTTCTTCAGAAATTTGAAGACCATCGACGTAAATGGGACCGCGACGAATATGAGCGTTTGGCAGCTGAGAGAATACAAGAGGAATTGGATGCCCAGGAGAAAGCAAAGCAGAAACAGCCCCCTGTCAAACGTGAATTACTTCGTCAAAGGGATTACAGAGTAGATCTTGAGTCAAAACTCGGGAAGAGTGTAGTAATTACAAAAAACACACCTTCATCACAAACTGGAGGGTAAGCTAAATCTTTGTAGCTTATAAAAGGATTCAGCAGATGGACAAAAATATGTGTACTGAACAGAAAAAAAAATTATCCACTGCTTCATTAAGTCATCCTTGTTGGAGACTCATCTTCTGATAAAGATTTGAAGAACCTGAAGATCTACACCATTGTCAGGCTTATTATTTTTAAACAATAAGTTTCACGCATTTAATTATTATTCCCAGAGAAGTAGGAAATTGGTATTTCACTGTACTTTAGAATGGTAATAGGTATAAATGGAAGTATTGTGCATTTAGATGTTAAACTGCTGACTTTAAACTTTCTCATTTCAGGTACTATTGCAATGTCTGTGACTGTGTTGTGAAGGATTCCATAAACTTTCTAGACCACATCAATGGGAAGAAACGTATGTTCCATACTATTTGCAAATAAGTCTGTTTTATCTTAATAATTTAGACCTGTAAATGGAAATTTCTTCAAAATGTAACTAACCATTGTACTGTATAATTTAGTACATACCTACCATATATCTCTGCATTTGTACCTCACAGGCAGTTGTATTTGAAGGTTTGAAACACAAACTAAAAATCCACAATCTTACTTCAATTTGCGCCTTTCTCTAAAAGCTGTTTTATGTAATCTCCCATTTTCCACGTCTGTCTTCCAGGAGGCTTTCGTACCACAATTGTGTGCTACATTACAGCCTCCCTGTCAAGAGTTTCATGCTGAACATTTGTAACTGCCATTGTTCAAAAATTATAGAATAAACAAACATATCACTCATATTATTCCTTTTTAAATGATTAATTTCCCTCTTCTTCTTTGATGTGTATTTGACATCTGTACTTCTTTGTTTTTATTCCCTTTGAAACCGTTTTCTCTTTTAAGAATGAGACATCAAACTTAGCTTTTGTATGGAACAAATATTAAAGTTATTCCATTATGCTTTATTGTGTGGTAGTTTAATATAGATAGTTCAAATAAGAATGTGGCAGTATCACAAATACTGCAGTTCTGACTGTAGTTGCTGCATTAACTTTCCAATATGATGAGTCATTCATATATTCAGGAATTGTAGTCAGTGCAGCAATGACTGAAGGTTCTGCATGCTCAGACTCTTTTGCCTTCAGGGATAAAGTCTCTTACTATTTCCATGAGGTATGTGGTTTAACAGTTATTTTTCTTAGCCAAATCCTGTGTAACAAAAAAACAAACAGCATACTATCACATTTCCTTGATATATATGCTTTTGTTATATATTGTAAGATGTCCACAATAATGAATTACACAATTTATGTACCGCAGCATGTTGGAAGTGATGGACCACTGGTTCAGCTTATCACAAGATGGTGTAATACATCCAGGTGTTTATGGCATGGTTAGAAATATTTACATAGACAGTATTTTTCAATGGCACATGATGTTAATTTGTATTGTACTTGATAGCATCACTTTCAGTGAGATGCCGCATTCTAAAAATATGCAGTAAATAACATTTGCTCTTTCCACAGATCAACGAAACCTTGGTATGTCAATGCGTGTTGAAAGATCATCGCTTGAGCAGGTGAAGAAACGTTTTGAAATTAACAAGAAAAAGATTGAAGAAAAGAAAAAAGATTATGACATTGAGCAGAGGATGAAAGAATTAAGAGAAGAGGAAGAAAAACTGAAGGAATATCGAAAAGAAAAGCGTAAGGAGAGGAAACGTAAACTTGAGGACGAAACGGAAAATCGGAATGAAACACAATCTGAACTTGCTTCTGTCATGGGATTTTCTGGTTTTGGATCATCAAAAAAGTAGCAGTGATTTTCTTATTTCATGTTTATTTTTTTATTTTGTAAAGAGACATTTTTGGAAGAGTGAGGTACTTGTAACAAAGTTGTGTACATCAGTATTGACTAAACTCTACAGCTGTGTTTGGAAAAAATATTTTTGGTTAAATACATGAATTAGTAACATGAACAACAGAAGACAAAATGAATAAAGGGTCTTGCCTGAGATCATTAAAGGAAATGTGATTTCTGAAGAAAATAAATTAAAACAAACATCTGTACCTAATGTATAAATATGGTACAGACATACTAGCAAATAGTGGGTTAAAGAGTTCATTCTTTCAATATGTGTGTGTGTGTGTGTGTGTGTGTGTGAGGTCACCTGCTGAATCCTGTAGTAACCAAAAGTAGCATGTTGCAGCATTTCTCAGTCCCATTCAGTTGTGAGTAAATATGCACAATTTTGGCATTGAGTGTTGCATTAGTTTTCTGTACAGATTCGACGGTGTCTGTGTGTTATGATGTCCCACATGTTCTGGCATGCTGCCCGTCTAACCGTGTACCCAGCATTATTAATAAAGTGTCCATTCCCATCACATCATTTTGACTAACACCTCACATGCTGTTCACTTCGCAAATATGATCTAAAACATATGCCAAATGTAATTGCACGTTATGATGCATCACTATGTTCGATCTATATGACAAGGCATCTTTTTTACGTTTATTTTGTTTCAAAAATAGGCATTCAATTAGTTATATTTTTGTAAAGTAGAGAACATTTAGTAAAAAGGCGTTTAGTTATTTCTGGAGAAATGGATGTCCTAAAGATTGACGTATGTGGATACCCAGATATGCACAAGATTGTCTGTAAGTATGATAATATTTCAAAGGCAAGGTCATTATATTTTCATTACTTTCACCATACTTGCACGTCTGTTATACAATTCTAAGATTTCTGAAGGAGCAAGGGCTGGGTTGTTGAGGTACACTTTGTAATGTTAAAACATTCATCATATGTGAATCCATATATCTGAAATCTTTGCTACTATGTCTCATCCATTCTTTAAAAAAAATATGCTTGAAGCAGAAGTATGCTTAGTACATATTCCCATAATTATACACAAGTCATACCCAGATTTTAGGTATGCACCATTTGTGAGTTGTAATGTTAGTCTGAATGCACTGACCCTAGGTTTAAGGTATGGTATACAGTATTTCTGTTTATATTGAAAATTGATAGTAATTGTTTTTAAAAGTTCAATTTTAGTACATTTTTACTTAGCATGTTCTTACTGACCATCATGTGATCATGGAAAGCTACATGAAAGTAAGAGATAATCTTGCTGTACTTGAAAATAGTACATGTTGCCATTTTAAAATCAGTGCTTATGCAGTAACAAAATGGTAACCAAAAAATTCAGTATTTCTTAGCACTGTGTATGAGGGTGGAGAAAGGACAATCAGTAGTTTCAAGATGAAAGTTTTACCAGGAAATTCTACTGTGGACTGAAGAAATGACCATCATTAAGAGCTGTGGGACAACAAATTACACTTCAGCCAGAGAGAACTGTGCTCAAGGATGTTATCTAGGTAAGTTTTTTTTTTTAATATTCTTCTGTGGAGAGGTATAGCCAAGGATAATATCACAGTCTGATAAATGTGGTCCTTGTTTTGGTACTTTGCAAGTTTCTGCATCATGTTCCCAAAAGTGCTGTAATTGTAACACACACAGTGTTAAGAAACATTTGTGAACTGAACATATTCCATACTGGTCTTGTCATTCAAGATGCCAGAGAGTATGTAAATGCTATTGTTATAATGGTTCAAATTATACAACATAAATTAAAGGTCATCTTATTTCCCTACCTTCAAAGCTGAATTCTGGCATAAATATAAACTATCTGAATGAACAACAATACATTAAATATAATAATATCCTGGCAGCCAGTTGGTCTGCTTCTTTCTTCAGGTGTGAAAGCAAAAAGTTATGCCATTTTAAGAATATGTGTAATAAAGTATGGCATAAATATTATCTATTTACATTATATTATTTTGCATATCTTTATAGCAATATAGTAACTATAGACTTCTTTTTAAATTAGGAAGATGTAATATTTGTTGAATCATACACTATGTATGTACACATAGTATAAGGTTCTAGTTTTTCATGACTTGTAGTGAGATATATATCCCGTTATATATCCAGCGCTGTTTTACAGTTATCCATTACAAGATCTGCATGTTCTACTGCTCTGTAATGAGAAAAGGGGAGCACTTTATAAATACAAAGAACCAATTGCCTTCATGTAAGAAGTTCAAAATATCCCTATCGTAGGTGTTTATATGTGTAAGCTTACACACCCCTCACAAAGACAGCTTGATTATTATTATTATTATTATTATTATTATTATTATTGAGGGTACAGACCAGCTACCAAATACATCCATTACAGAACATAACATGGGACCCCTAACACTGCTTAACTTTTTTTCCTGCATGTGTGTGTCCTACTTAAGAAATGTTTCTTCTAAGAAAGCCAGTCTTGTAAGAGCAGAAAACTATGGAAAATCTCTAAATATGGCTGGTCATTCTTTGCAGCCTCTGCCCATCCAGTTCACCCTGAAAGTGCAGGGATTTGTTTGTGTTGTGGAACTGTATTATGAGTTCTGCTAAAACCCGTAGTATGATAATTGCAGAGAGCAAATATAGTATTTCCTACAGTTTGTTATATATTAATGTGACTACAGACCATAACCAAGATGGGTAAATAGAAAATTTCATGTTGCATTTGGCTATTTCTATGTTACAGTTCTTTATGTTCCCCCTCACTCATCAAGTGTCCTTGAGCTGCAAAGTTATTGCTGTCATTGAGATTTCCTGTGTTCCATATTTTACCTCAGCTGACATCAAAGCTCCATTTGCACAGAATGTATTATAGTTTTACCTGAGATGGGAGCAAACTGCAATGCATTATGTACATAATTACTTCTGATGTGAGATATCAGGTTCAGCTTTTTTATTACATATGAACAACCTTTCTGTCATAAAGACTGTGATGTAACTTACGTATGCCACCGACATACCTCAAGTGATGACGATAAACTTGTGATGTCCTGTCAAACATATCAGCTAAGAAGTCTGCATCACTTGATGAATTAGTATTTCCTGTAAGTGTACCATAATCTTCAGACAGGAATCCTTCCTCATTTATTCCTGGAGTGACAGTTATGTAGTCCTTTGACGCACTAGCAGAAGTTTTATATGTTGGTCTTCGAGATGAAGACCTTCAAATATAAGAATAACACATTTTATATATTACTAAAGGATACGAAAATATAGGGTAACTGACTGTGAACAAGCATCCTGTAATAAATGCTGGCATCTGTTGACATAACCAGTACAAAGGCGATGGTTCCATGCTTGGCGCTAGAGCACATATTTGTATTATCTTATGATGTGTAACCATCTCTCTTTATCTTGCACAGTTTTTCTTTCATTTCTGGGAAGTGACTCAGGATTCCTTAGCTGTGTCTTTCGTCTGTCCTATAGGGAATGTGATACAGTGTAGCAGAATCTCTATAGACTGGGGGGATTATGGACATAATGAAAAGAATCATACGCATGTCTCCAATTTGAAGATTACTTCTGATCCAGTGTGCACTGCTTAAGATTTTGCACACTGTGAGGTCCCTTGCCATTGGATTTGCATGTTTGTCAACACAGTGAATGTGTTTTTATAAAAGTCGGAATTCTATATTAAAGTGTACCTACCATGTAGCATTTCAGTTCATATTTAGTAGCCTCAAATTCCATGATATGCAGCTTGAACAAATGTTGAGTATGGAAGAACAATATTTGAAGCTTTTTTATTTGTCCCCCTGTTTGGATCTGTAACCTTGTTTTTAAAGTAAATGTAAGTTGTTTAATTTTAGAATTCTTCATTGGTAGTTTGGGAACACTTGAGCAGAACTGTGTCAATGGATTGAAACTGTATGTACCTTTAGGCATCCTCAAGGCCAAGCAGTCTTGTTGGACTGCTGTGTTGAAATTGGAGGTACTATGCTCCTCTCAAACTTTGGTAACTATTTACCATTCAACACATCCTGGAAGACTTAATCTTCAATGTACGCAATTCTTTAATAGTGAATGGAACATTAATATTGTTGGCTGCATTTCAGGGGATTGTATGGGGAAAGAAGGAGATTTTTCAATGGATGATGTTCAGTTTTCATTTGAGAGGATGTAGACAACCAAATAGTAATATGCCTATTGTACTGTTAGGTGGTGTTTAATCTCCTTACATCACAGTATCTCCATCTTCAATTGATAGTAGATTAGATATACTTGGTAACAGATTATCTGCTACCTGAAGAATGTCTGGAGGAGCAGGATGTAAATCTTCAACTAAAGCTGCTGTGTCATCTTCAGTCCTGGAATTGCTGCCCTGTGATAGGTATGAAAAAGAGACATGTACCCATTTACTTTGCCTATTTGTGTGGTATAAATTGATTTTTAGTCTGGAATGAAATATTTTACATATCTGTGCATAAGTAATTAGACTTCTGAACAGTGGGGAGGCATGAGGTGTTGTTTCTGTTAACTGCACTGTAACCAAAAGTTTAGAATGAATACCCTTGGCAGAATTAATACCCATGTTGTTGTTGTTGTGGGTGGTGGTGGTGATGGTGTGCTTTTTTTTCTTTGTTTTTGTTGCCATGATCACTCTTGCTTTTTTTTTTCTCTGTTAATTTTTAATGGGGAAGAAGAGTGTAAAAAATTGTAGGCATTTTGTACTGCCCTCTTAAATATGCATTGGAATACTTTAATTCATAACCTAAATGAAAAAAATTCACAAGCTACTTACAATTTTATCTGTATTTTAAGTTAATTCAGTGTTCTTTGTAGTCAAAAACGTCTACAACAGAGCCATAGAATACCCAGTTAGGGTCAATCCATAACAAAAAATGGCAGCACTATTTACTAAACTCACTGCATAATAAGCTGATAAATAGTAATGGATAACTACTTGTCCTTTCTTAATTTTGAAGACTGTACAGTTTTATAACTTCATTTGTATGCACAAAAGTTTACAGTGTGAATATACACACTCACATGTGTGTATACATACATGAGTTATTTAGCCCCTTATCTTTCTTTGGTTGTGAAGTGTTCTGAGTGTCTGAGGGGAAAATAGAAACAGAAAATACTTGTGGAATGTGTGTTAAAGAAAAATATTTATATGATGAGAGGTTAGCTAATTGGAAGATAAAACAGTGTATAACAGGAAACTTTAATTAGTCATATATATTGTTTTTAACTCTGATGTGCAACTTAAATCCAAGAGCATTTTGCATATTTTGGAAAAATAAATGTTGGAAAGTGACAACCTGAAAAGCCAAGATGAAATTATGAGAAAATATTAAAATTTCTCATAAGAAGATCCAGTTGAATTGGCTTAGGACATATCAGTGACATGGCATTCTGTTACTGGTGTTGAACATTCAAGTTCTAGTATGAACAAATGCCTTTATGATTTTGTCATGAAAATAAACTAGCCCTGAGGATTCAGATCTTTAGGGATATGATACTGTGTTGTCAGATGAATGGACTCTTTGAAACATTGATAACCACTCATCCAGTAACACAGCATCACATCACTGAAGGCCTGAACCCTCAACTTACGTTCTCTTTGAATAGGCAATTAACAGTTTGCAATACTTACCGAGTATGTATCTAACGATAAATAATGTATAGGTGAGTGATGAGGGAGAACATCTGGTCCACTGTTTTTCTGTTCAATTGACTTGTGAATGTAGTGAAACTGTGACCTTGGAGTAGAAGGTGGCATATAATCACTGTAATCAGTTCTGTGTCCACTATAAATATCTGAGTTAATGCCTGATTTTTTAAGAGCTGGCTCATCATTGCTATGAGGAGCAGAGAGTGGTGTGCTGTAACAATTACCAACCTTGTCACCAGAATAAATTGTATTTTCTTTTGTTAAAGGCGATAATTCTGTTCCAAGTGTGGACTTTTTATTCTTCAAATGCTGTTGTTCATTTGTTAGATTTTTTCTAATATAAATTTTTGACATCTCATTATCTTCCTCTTCTTTCCCAGTTTTTGAATCTTTGATAGCTTTGTGACCTTGACCTTTCTTTGTTGCCCATATTGGAGTAGAACTTATCATCACCTCATTTGCATTATTTTTTGCTGCAGTGTTTCCATTTCTCTGACTAGTCATCTTTTTATATTTTCTTGTGTGTCTGTATCTTTTCTTAGTATTGTCAGGATTATTCACCTTATGAATGTCTAACAGATTTTTCTGTTGCTCAGTCTGTATTACCTGTGAAGTTCTAAGGTTTGAAGTTGTTGCTTCTTTTATTACTGTTGAAGGAATGTTTTGAATTTCCTTAAAAATGTTGGGTGAAGCAGAATGGAGGTTGTGACTATTTTGTGACTGATTACAGTCTTTATTAAGTTCATCAAAATCTGCAAATATGTGGTTCCCAAAGGTAGCATTTTTACCTTTTTGTATATCAGTTTTTGGTCTTGACCGTAGGTGTTGTTTAGCTTTATTTCTCTTTTGTCGAATTTCTGAAGCCATTTGTTTAATGTTTGCTTGGCTTGTAGGTGAAGCCAGTTGGTACTTAGTGCTTGTACTGAAATTAATGGAAATTTCATTAGGGATTTTTCTGGTGGTGGCGAGGTTAATGTACATTTTTGCTAAGTTTACCTAAGTATATGGTCTATCTATTTTTACACTACGTGTTATAATCACTTATTCCTTACATGTGTTGATGGTGAATCCTGGTCTAGAAGTCACAGTCATAAGGAAAAGAAAATGTGTGACATGGCAGTACTAACAGTAAAGTAGTCTGTCTTTGTAGCAGTGCAAGTCTGAATCCACAGTTCTCATTTCAAAGTGAATCTGCCTTTGTGCATATGAAGCTAAAATCTGTTACGTAATGTAAACTACATAAGATGTGAAACTGATTCCAAGCTAAATGTCTCAGCTTTTTCTGAAGGGAAAGAAAAGGCATTTATTTTTCTTTCTTACAACCCTCTTTGTTAGTGGTCTTATAGTCCACTAATCTGCTAACACTTGTCCTGATCCATAAATACGATGAAAGGTTATATGGTGTACTGTCATGGAAAAATCTGCTTTACAGCTTTCATTCCCTTAGTATGTGGAGGGATGTATGAATTTTTATAGATAGAAAAATGGAAGAATATGAGCAGTTGTTATATTTGTAGGATCAATACCCATGTCACAATGACAAAATTGTACCTAGAAGAAAGAACATATAAAATTTATCACATTCACAGTCTCGCTAACTCAACCAATTAAGATGTAAATTTTGAAAAGTACTAAAATGAGTTCTATTTGCTCTATAATGAAATCCGTGTCTTAATGATATTTGCAGCAACTGTCATCCTAACATGTATACAAAAGTCTGACTGTGCACACAGTATTCTTAAAATACAGATAAAATAAGACTGAGAGAATTTACTAAACATAACACAACAATAGTTCCATATCCATGCATTAAAGGATTTTTGAAACTCCTGTAATAAAACCAACAAATGCACATTTGTAAAATATGTTTTATAATATATTATTTATTACTTATCACTCTTGTGAACATCATCAGGGATGCTTTACAAGAGTACTAGGAATATAACAAACTGCTGAACTACAGAAGTGGAACCTCTCAATATTACAATGAAATGCAAATTACACAAGTGGAAGCTCTCAACATTAAGATGATTGTTATATTCCTAGTTCTCTTGTAAAGCTACCCTGATGATTATTGCAAGGGTGATAGCAACATGTTAATAATTAATAATATGTGATAAAACATATTTTACACTTGTGAATTTGTTGGTTTTTATTACATGAGTTTTAAATAACCCAACAAATTTATATCACCACTGAGGTAACATGTTCTTTATTATAATACTATTAGACAACAGAGAGCCAAAAGTCAAATTTATAATTTGTCCATTAATCTTTAACTGCCACACAGAACAAAGTTTGTGTACATAATAAATGTATGCCTAAATGCTATATATAAAGATTTCTTTTTGAATTATAAACTAGTAAGGAATGATCAACATTTTCATTTTTACCATATCAGCTAACCTGATCAGTAGCAGTTCAAACAGTGGCCACATAACACTGACAGAGATACACTCAACCCTACATTCCATTACATCAGTTCCAACACCTAACTCCTATTGGTGCTTCATTTTCTAGAAAATGAATTTGGACCAAACTACTGGAATTTACAAAAATATATGGGACTGCAAACTTTAACCTTCATAATGAAACCAGAGCACAATGGGTGTACTGATATTCAGAATAGTAAAGCTGGCAGAAGCTTCACAACAGAAGGGCATACTTTAACCAGTTTCACCTCCCAAACAATTAAACACTGGTATTTAAAATAGCCACCTGATAGTTATATTCCTAATTACATATTTTTTTCACTCTTGAGATTCATGTTCTCATTCCAGTGTTTTAGTTTGCTACTGTAATTATGCTGCTTCTCATAGCTGTTATGTCCCTTAGGGACCCACTTTTTACTTTGATGTACTAGTTTAAAATTTAATCAAATATATTTTATACCATATTTTTATGATGTTTATAACCTGTAATAACACCATGGCCATATAATTTTACATTAGTGCTACTTACGTAGGAATTTGTCCCATTAATGATGGAATGTTCATTTTTACAAGTGCTCTGCCTCTGCACTGAGATATTTCCAGGAAAGGGTATTTCACAGTCATTATTGCCAATTCATACTCTAGCCTCTTGCTAATAAACTTAGTTGTCTTAATTTTATGAAAAAGGCGCTTTTCCCAGGCTCTAATCGCATCATTATCTTGGTTGTATTTCCTTGGAAGAGGTGTGTAATCCTCTGAATCTTCAACATTCATAATTAAAGGAGACAGCTTAAAATGTGATGCCAGTGCTATATCTTCCAGTCAGAAAGGAATGAATGAACGACTAAATACTTCAGCACACTAGGAGGTACAGTGCAAAACACAAACTTCACATAAAATATATATAGTCTAGACGTTTTAAGATATGGTACATCAATGTCTACAACAAACTGGAACACATACTCTATGACTCTGGAATAGTCTGAATTTGGCGCAACTGAGGTTGAAAGTAGTTCGGTTCTGGGTTAGAGATGGCAGGGTGTTCGAATTTCCAACGGTGTAGTGGAGTAGCTGAGACCACGGATAAGAGACTGCCATTCTTCTCGAATACTGTACTCCGTCACTGGGTGTTAATGTCAGGGGCAAGCTACTATATTGTATTGTATTGTATTGTATTGTATTTATTGTGCGTTCGTCAGATCCATACAAGGCTGGATATTGAACTTGTCAAGTATTACATAGTTACAGTTACAGAATAGGAAATAAAATTAGAAA
>Ga0123352_10002974_pt1 | contig 24134 bp, 17 predicted proteins | sample TergutLab28metaG_FD_89700 | JGI IMG/M metagenome (GOLD analysis project Ga0123352, IMG submission 89700) | Labiotermes labralis P1 segment gut microbial communities from Petit-Saut dam, French Guiana - Lab288 P1 | ecosystem: Host-associated > Arthropoda: Insects > Digestive system > Gut ...
CTCCTGAAGATGGACGTATTAACGTCTGAAACATGTTGAGCAATATATAATAAAGCAAGTGTCATCTAGTTGGTCAACCTTTATTCAAATATCAAGATGATGCACGGTCCAATACGCATAACAGTACTATCTTCTTACACTATAGACGCATTCCCTTTACACCACAAAAGAAAGTTCTGAAATTGTCGCTTCGGTAAGGCGTTGTATCATTGAGGATGATAATTACAGAGCTAACAGTGTCCTAATAATGCGATGTTGTTGTGTTATGCAGGAATCCAAGAGATTTTTGACGGAAGCGGCCTTCCTTCTAAGCCACGAGCCAGAAACACTACCAGAGGGAATGATTGCCGTGCAGGCCAAGAAGAACTTGACAGATCTGAACATCCTTCTGCAGAATATACACGCGTCTATTGGGGACAGCCCCCTCTAGCCCACATACAAAATTTCTACAAGGTTCAAGGCCTGGTCCGAACGTGGCCTTCCTCCTTCAAATTAGGTAGCTCCAGAACTGAAATGTCGGCTCAGGGACCGAAGTTATTTTCGTTTCTCTCCGCTCTTCCTGGAAAATTCTGGGGTGGTCATTGCCGCTTATGTTCTCAACTTTCTTTTCGTTATTCTCTAATCATCACAACTTTGGATGCCATACAGCCAGAGTTATTGGAAACAACGTTAGACAAGACAGGCAATGTAGGTAAACCTAACGCTGATGCGCGATCCTGTAACCATAGTTGCCGTGGAAAAGTAATGTTCTCTCTATGCGTCTATGGTGTTGCCTTCGTTATCCGGCATGCAAATCCTATTTTTTCCTATGCAGCAATGCATTTTTATCTGGGGCCTCTCTGGGTCTACCAAAATTTTCCACATTATCTCACAAACGCCATGATTTTCGGGGGAAAAGTTACAGAACAAGATATGTGTTTTGATTTTCTCTACAACTTTGGTCTGAAAAATTTCTCATTTTAAGAAGTCAACGAGATATCATAAATGTAGATATGTCTTCATGTAAAGTACCCCATATTCTTGTAACACTTTCATTTTCTTCAAGGATTTTCAAAAAATCGTGAAATATAAAATTTTATGATAATTATTCCAGTGGGAGCCGAATTATTCCTACCGGACGGACGGACAGTCAGACATGACAGAGACAATAATTGCTTTTCGCAATGTTGCGAAAGCGCCTAAGAATTGAGGAATAAAGAAATAAGTTTCCACGCCGATTGGAAGTGATACGTAATAAACAAGAAAACAGCCTGCTACTAGACCGCAGTATGAAAATGGAGAGAAAAGGCTACCAAGTAAATTCTTGCCTGCTCAGAGAGTATGCACATGAGCCCATGGCGCATGTGTCATGCGAAGTTTATCGTGCAGTCAGCACCACTAACTTTAGCGTGGATTGGACGGTTAGAAGACTATTGAGAAAAACGACTGAGAACGAGTGTGGCACCTCGAGGGAGAAATGAGCGTTTTCAGTGGCCACGGGATATCTGGAAACTCTTCGTTAAGAGGCCCAGTTGTATAACACTTGGAGTAGAGCGGTGCTGTACTTTGTGGCTTCCTTGATTCGCTGTGTTATCTAGAACGCGGTAATTCAATAACGTGCTAGGAGAGATACGACGAAACTGCCGACATCGTCACTGTACGTCTCATGCTGGCTCAAGGAAATCAGCACAAATAACTGCGCACTTCACATCCTCCAAGCCTATGTTACAAGCACAGTGCATCATGAGTGAATCCACATAAACAGCAGGTTTTAGGACTGTTAGACCCTCAGAACGGGGTGACACCTTGATCTCTCAAAGCCCAGTCCTGCTATCCATATACTTTTGTCAGTGTATCAAAGCGAATTACGTCGCATTTTTTAAAAACAGATTTTGTTCCAAAGCAGTGGCGGTTTTAATGTTAGTTGCTGAGCTACAACGATCCACTATCACCCACTTAAATTTCGCCAGTGACCCCAGCACCAAGTATTCTATTCCACTGTATGGTTATTTCACTTCAAATAAATTGTTTTGAATTATTGTTATATTATAACTAAATATTTGTACAATGAATACAGTTTGTAGTATTATTATTTATTATTATTATTCATTCCTTTCGCTCCATGAACACATTGGTGCTAAGACGTCGAGAGCAATTTGGAGACAGGACGAAACCTTTATAGTCTTATAAAAAGAAAATTTACGAAAGCCTCAACAAAAAATACACAAGACCGTACAGGTAGAGAAACCCCTAGACAGGCCTGGACAGATGCTGGGGGTTCCAGGAGGTTGATGCTTCCATATTTCAAGACAATTGGCATATGACTGCGTTAAGGTCAGCCCTACACACCGGCCGCCTTTACCTCCAGGTAATATTCCTGGTACTCATCTCTGTTAGGGGCTGAGTCGACACCAGGGCCACAGTGCGGCCGGAAGGATTACATCAAAGAAAATAGTAGTGACACCATCGGGAATCCAAACCGTTACGTCCCGCCTCTACCAACTGCGCCACCGCGTGCACCGTTTCTGTGTTGTGTTAAACGACACTTTTTGGCGCTACAAATTTGTGCTTAGTAAGGCTCGTTAAAGCAAATAACAGGAGAAATAAATCAAGTGCATTACATTTGAGGTACTTAGTTCTATCATCCATGACAATTTACAACAGACGTCTCGTTGTGTTTCTTCCTTTTAAGGTAGTGTCTAACAGCATTTTCAAAAGTAATTCATTGCTCTCCTCAGGTTGCGGATGGAGGAACGGTCTCCAATATGGGAGGAGGGGGGTAGCTGCGAATATATTTAATAAGCAGTCGCGGACAGCCGACAAGGGATGGTCCTACAGCTTGCGTGTTGGGCAAGGCGCTTACAACTCCTCACCGTAAAAAAGTATCTTGTTACGAAATATTCACACAGAAAGCCTCGGACCAGGACTGATTCGTTGGTAAGACCTCAGCAACGAAAAAGGGACATGAGATCTGGTACTTGGAATGTTAGGAGCCTGTATAGACCAGGTTCACTTACAGCCCGAGCAGGGAATTATCAAGATATAAGTTATATTAATGGGTGTGCAGAAGGTTAGGTGGGACAAAGGGGGCACAGTATGAGCAGGAGATTATAATTTTTTCTATGGAAAAGGAAACGAAAATCATCAATGGGTAACGCGATTATTTTACACTACAGAATAGTATCAACAGTTAAGAGAGTAGAGTTTATTAGGGATTGGGTGTCATGTATAGTTCTGAAAGGTCGCTGGTGTAATATCATTGTTCTGAAAATGCATGCACCAAGTGAGGAGAAAAGTGTGATTCAAAAGACGGTTCTATGAGGAATTTGAGCAGGTTTTTTATTATTGCCTTAAGTATCATATACAAATTCTATTAGGAGAAATTAATGAAAAAGTGGGGAGAGAGAATATTTTCAAACCGACAGTTGGGAATGAGAATCTACATCAGGATAGTAATGATAATGGTGTTAGAATAGTAAACTTTGCCACATAAAAAATCTAGTTGTCAAGAACACGATGGTCCCGTACGTAAATATTCATAATTACACCTGGACCTCTCCTGATGGGAAGACACACAACCAGATTGATCACATATTGATAGATAGGAGATGGCATTCGACTATTACTAGATGTACGAAGTTTCAGGGAACTGACTGTGATACTGATCACTATCTGGTGGTTGCAAAAGTTAGGGAAAGATTGGCAGTAAGTAAACAAGCGGCACAGACGTTTGATGGGGAAAGATTTAATCTCAGGAAGCTGAATGAGCTGGAGGTTAGGAAACAGTAAAATACTGGGATTACAAACAGGTTTCCAGCTTTGGAGAACTTAAGTGATGGCGAGAACATAAATAGGGCTTGAGAGAACATTAAAGAGAATAGCACAACCTCAGCTCGAGAGATCCTAGTTCTGCAAGTAAACCATGGTTTGGTGACGAATATTTAGGTTTCTTAGATCAAAGAAAGCAGGCTAAAATGCAGTGGATACAGGATCCAACCCAAAGCAATGCAGAAAATCTAAACAATGTAAATGTGAAGCTAGCAGACATTGCAGGATCAAAAAGGAAGGAATATCTGAAAGCTAAAATTGAGGAAATTGAAATTAATATGAAGATCAAGAATATTACGGACTTTTTTAGGGGCATCAGTGAATTTAAGAAGGGTTACCAGCCTAAAAATAATGTAGTAAAGCATGAGAAGGGTGATTTGGTTACAGACTTCCACGGTGTTTTGGCTAGCTGAAGAACACATTTCTCTCAGCTTTTGAATGTACGTACATGGGGTTAATGATGTTAAGCAGACAGAAATACACACACACCAGAACCACTAGTGTCTGAGCCGAGTGACTTTGAGGTTGAGATGGTTATTGAAAATCTAAAAAGTCACAAATCATCAGATATTGATCAAATCCCAGCAGAACTGATTAAGGCAGGGAGTAAAACAATTCGCTCTGAGATTCATAAACTTATTATTTTTATTTGGAATTGCCTGAGGAGTGGAACGGATCGATCATCGTACCTATCTATAAGAAGGGCGATAAAACAGATTTAGTAATTACAGAGGCATGTCACTTTTGCCAACTACGTACAAAATTTTGTCCAACATCCTGCTGTCAAAGTTAACTCCATATGCAGAGGAAATTATTGGGGATCATCAGTGTGGATTTCGACTCAACAAGTCAACTACAGATCATATATTCTGCATTCCTGAAATACTTGATTTAAAATGGGAATACAAGGAAGCAATGCATCAGTTCTTTATAGACTTCAAGAAAGCTTATGATTCAATTTGGAGAGAGGTCTATTATAACATTCTGATTGAGTTTGTATCCCCATGAAACTGATACGGCTTATAAAAATGTGTCTGACTGAAACATACAGCAGAGTCCGGGTAGGCAAGAATTTGTCTGACATGTTTCCTGTTAGGAAGGGTTTGGAAACAAGGAGATGCTCTATCGCCATTGCTTCTCAACTTTGTTTTAGAGTACGCCATTAGGAGGGTTCAGGTATTTCAGGGTGGACTGAAATTAAATGGTACACATCAGCTTCTGGTTTAATCTAATGATGTTAATATACTGGGAGAAAGCGAATACCATAAAGAAAAACGCAGAAGCTTTAGTAGTTGTTAGTTAGGAGACTGGACCGGAGGTAAATGCTGATAAAACTAAGTACATGTTCATGTCTCGAGATCAGAATGCAGAACGAAGTCACAATATAAAGACTGATAATAGTTCCTTGGAAAGGGTGGAAGAGTTCAAATATTTTGGATAAACATTAACAAATTAAATACTACTCAGGAACACAAAGTATCAAACATGTATAATATAGAGTCGGAACACAACTATGTTGTATTATCAAGTATTATACAACTTTTCAACTACATGTTTCGGCCACTTAACTTGGTCATCATCAGGGTTGTTCTTAGCTCTCAGAGGACTGTATTACATAACCCGTGTATCTAATGGGAGACAAGATCTCGTTTATAATGGTCACGTACATGAACTAAATTAATAGGATGGTACCAATATTTGCTATTTACATATTATGTATTATATTCTAGTCTGTCGCTGATATCATGTTTGTTTACACTCTATTGAATGGGGAGGTGGCTGGGTGGTGTCGTAGTCTGCGCCGACTGTATATTATACATATCTAATACTTTGTATTTGATTAACACAACGGGGATGATTCTCCTCAAATTTAAAAACCATTCAGGAAGAAATTAAGAGCAGATTAAAGTCACGGAATGCTTGCTGTCATTCGGTGCAGACTCCTTTGACTTCCAGTTTGCTATCCAAAAGTTTAAAGACTAAGATATTCAGAATTATAATTATGCCTGTTGTTTTGTACGAGTTTGAAACCTGGTCGCTCACATTGAGGGAGGAACGTAGGCTGAGGGTGTTTGAGAATAGGATGCTGAGGAGAATATTTGGGTCTAAGAGGGACGAGATAACAGGGGAGTGGAGAAAACTACATAATGAAGAGCTTAATGATCTGTACTCCTCACCCAATATTGTTCGGGTGGTATAATCGAGAAAAAAAAGAGATGGGCGGGGCATGTAGCGCGTTTGGGGAAGAAGAGAGGCGTATACAGGTTTATGGTGGGGAAACGTGAGGGAAAGAGGCCACTTGGGAGACCCAGGCGTAGGTGGGAGGATAATATTAAGATGGATCTTCAGGAAGTGGAATGTGGGAGTATGGACTGGATCGAGCTGGATCAGGATAGGGACAGGTGTCGGGTACTTGTGGATGCGGTAATGAACCTGCGGGTTCCATAAAACTGGGGAAATTCTTTTCTAGCTCCAAACGAGTTGGCTTCTCAAGAAGGACTCTGCTCCATGGAGTGAGTAAGTAAGTCAGTAAGTAAGTGAGTAAATAATCATTGCTGACGTCACGAAGATTATTGTTACATTGTGATGAACTGTAACGAGGGGTGCTATTTCGCCAAACGGGAGTCTTCGTTGAAAGCCTGGGTAATTTCCCTCTGTAATGTTGCTTTCTCCAAGTACATCCTGCAACATGTGGGCCTGCCCGAAAGAATTGACTATTTTCTTGGCACCAAGAAAGAAACATTGAACGGACGAGATGTGACCATCTACAGACTCTGTTTCTTCTGTCATTTGCACTCCCTAAGGAAATCGGGGGCATAATAGTAAGTACAATGGTACAAATTTCTAGTTAAAAAACAAACTAATATGTTTAATACATTATTTCACGCTTCCACCGCGGTGTAAACAAGGTCTTCGCTCTCCTGGGATGTTACGTAGCTTTCATTGGTAGTTGGTTAATGACGTTTTTGGACAGCCGTGAACAATTGAGTGCTTTTATATGAGGGATGGTGTTTACGGCCTCTAGCTGTTCCCGGCACTCTTCTTGGACTACTTGACCCTTTGACGATGGTACGGATAGGCTGTCCCGAAATGTCGGTAACCACCAATCAACGCTGGGTAACATCCCAGAAGAACGAAGACCTCAAATATGTTTCAGGTTTTAGTCTTTTGGTTTGTGACGCTGAGTAGACATGTCGGTGGAAAGAAAATTCTGCTTACTTCTTCATGGTCAAAGTGATTAGGGTCTGAATGTGGTAAAAAGAAGATCCAAGTTTTGGCGTGGTTATAAAACCCTGTCCGACCACATTTGCTCACTATTCCCTGCAAGTCTGAAAATTGGCGCAGGAAGTTCCTCAAAAACGTTGATATTCACATATAATAATATAACGCGTCAAATCCAAAAATAAAATATAAGCAGACTGCACATCGTCGTGAAAATCGTAAATATTACAAAGAACCTATATAGCCTCTTATCTTGCCGTACACGATTTCGTTGTTATAGTTCTAATTAGGTATCACGGCGTTATGGCTCAATAATGTCACGTAATTTAGCCCATGAGTACGCGTGTTTGGTTCGTGCATAAATATTAATGGAATCAAAATCTAATCGAGCGTCCTTCTTTTATTAGTTGTAATTATACATTCGCATGGGCAAATCGGGGACTACACATACAAACGTATAGGTATATGACTGTATAGATATATAACATTTTAATCAGAAAGTTGAAGAAAAGAAAACAAATGGGCGACCTAAGCTTAACCCGAAACGTCAAACTACAAATTTATAACACGTTAATTCGCCCAACACTAACTTACGCCTCCGAAACATGGGTGCTTAAGGAAAATATGACAAATCAACTGATGATTTTTGAAAGAAAGATCATGAGGAAAATGTTTGGTCCTACTACTGGCTACTGAAGAATTAAAACTAATCAAGAAATAAATTATATATTAAAAGGACAAAATATAATTGGGCTTATTAAAAAACAAATATTAAACTGGTTAGGCCATGTTGAACGCATGGCTGAGGATAATATTGTGCAGAAGATTAAGAGATGGAAACCCATGTCTAAAAGACCCCTAAAACACATTGGGAAGATGACGTTTTGGAAGATATAAGGAGCATAAACATACGCAAATGGAAGAAAGTAGCACAGAGTAGAGATAGGTGGAAGAAAGTGGTTGAGCAAGTCAGAACCAATATATAGGTTGTAGCGCTTTGTAAGAAGACCTAATCTTACAATGTAAAGCTCTACACTCAACCCTCGCATTTCGCGGGTTAGTACTTCGGGGTTTCGCAAATTCGCAGGGTCGTCCCAAGACAAAATGTATCACTTGGACCCTTCAATGGATAACAGCATCGTAACTGTTCTACAGCTCCAGCAATCTTCGAGTTATGCCGGTTTAATGTTTAAGGAGCTGGAAGACAAAAGAAGCAACTCCGCTCGCAATGTTTGTGTTAAGGAAAGAAAAACAGTAAGAAAACTAGAACATTGTTTTTTTGGGGGGCGGGGGGCGGTCAATTATTCACGGATTTCCGCGGGGGTCTTGGAACCTAACCCTCGCGCAAAGCGAGGGATGAGTGTATTAAAATTGATGTAAAATATGATGATGGACTGGAATGTACTAGCTCTGAATATGGTTGGTTCAGTGAAAAAATTATAAACCTTGGAACACCACAGAAGGTGCTGATTTCCTAGACAAGCTGAGCGACTGTAAGCTTCTTATAATTACTTTCTCCTTGCAATAAGCTGATTTTATTATCCCATCTATTTATTTTGATACAAAAACTGAAGGAAAGCACAGCTGACTCTCCAGTTCCGACAAACCTGCTGCTTCTGTGCTGAAGATGGAGTTAGCAAGTTGTCTCTAAAAAGTGGCAATCATCTACGGTACTGCACGGTGTCATAATTCAGAAGATTACAATCATCATTCTTACCGCCGAGAAAAACCTTAATCTGATGTGTGACGTAGGCTTCTCACGACCATAAGGACCAGCGTATGAAGACAGAGACATCGGGCCTTGCCGAAATTTAAATAGCTTCCACATACACAACATAACGTCACAAACGACCGTAATTTATGCTTGCAGCCTCGATGTTGTTTTCCTTTAGGAAATACGTAGATCCACCAGCTGATACGAACAGCCAATATCCAAGAGGTCAGTGGCCACAGTGCTAGCCACAAGGTCACTGGGGATCACACTATCTGGCGTTTGGTATTCGTTATGTTCTTGAATCACAAGTTACCGAGGTTTTGCAGTACGGTGGGCGGGGATTAACCGGAGTATGGAAAGAAACATGGCAACTGCACAGTATTGCATTACCCCTTCCTTTCCCTCCCGACACCTGCAACACACCGGCAAGCTCGCTCAGTCTTCAGTCGTCGAGTGTCGTTGTGCGTAGTAGTTGGTAACAGGCGTAGTGAAAAGGGTGTTTGTATTCACGACTATGTGCTGTGTAGGTAGAAATATCAATTGTGTGCTGTTCGACCCTGCTTAGTGATTTTTAACTCTTCAAAGCTCAGTGTAACTACGAAGTATTACCATGTGTAATAACATTAAAACTTCTGCATTTGGCTCATGCGGTACGTACACCACTGTTTCGTATGATTCTCAGAATATCAGTGAATGTATCTCTAAACAGGATTAACCGAGTCGTTCTGAAGACAGGACTGAAGATTCAAGGCGTCTTGGATGTTACATTGTGTCGAATGGTAAAGAGCTGCCGACGTTTCGTACCAGAGTAGTGCGTCTTGAGGGTAAAGCATTTCAAGAAATCTCGGACTGTTTGCAGACAATGCTCTTCTCCGACATGGCGGTAACAAATGTTATCAGTCGACATCGCGTTAACATTCCAGGTGACTAAATGACTATTGCGAAACTTGAACTGCGAAATGTAATGCTTCAGAGCGGACAGATCAGTAGTTTGTATGGTGCGGACGGCTGAATATATCTGACGGCTTTGGTGTATAACTTCTTGATTTTTTTTTGTTAGTTTAATACTTATTGGGCTGCACATGCTACAGTACAGTAGGTGAAATACTTAATATTAGTACAGTTTAACACAAAAGTAACTATAATCGACAAAAAGGAAGTTGAAATCAATGCGAATGTTTAAATTTGACTGTTGCACTTCTTCCCCGGACCAGTGGAATGAAGCTCACTGATCATTCTTGGTTCGCCGGCCACACTTTGGGAGCCTAAATTACGTGGTCTAGTGCAGCGTTTCTCAAACCTGAATACCGATATCCCTAGGGCTGTCAAAGTTGCTTGTCATACGTGGTTGCCTCTTAATTTTTAGCGTTTCCAATGAAGTGTTAGGCAACTGTCAACTACTTTCAAACTCCGATCACACGTGAGAAAATTGAAAGTATGACATTTAAGTGTGGTATAAGAGCATTAACAACGTTAGGTTGTTCACTTTCCCAAGTTTCCCTTTTTGCTTCGTCCAGACTTTAGTTTAACTGCTTCAGGATGTACCAACCGCAACGCTTCTAATAAATGTTGGTACTACTGAGTGTTACTAAAAATATTGGGTCCTCTAGGTTATGACAAATGTAATATCCTAGTTAGTTACCACATTTTGTCAGGAAAATACTGCCTTCATCCTCAAATCAGATCTGAAATTTGATAGTAGTTCAACTTTCAAGAAATTGCGTCCATTTATGCAACATGTACGTTCATGACCGTGTCCACAAAATGAGTTGGGTTCTGGTCTGTACCCTCCTATAAAAGTTTTGGTTTCCTCAATCCCCCCCTCTATGACGTGTTATACTGACGGTGTGTATGCAGTCTTGTGGGATGTGACGTCACACAAGTCAGTGATTGCCAACATTTCGGAGGACCTACAGTCTTCATTTTCAGGGAAGAAGAAAATGGAAGCAGGAGGTTCCGCTTAAAAATGATTAATATAACTACCAAAGTACCCGGCGTCATATCCCAGAATGCCCTAAGCTTAACACTTAAAGCCGTGAGGACCTCTGAGTTCGTTACAGTAGCATAAATAATTCGTCTTTTTAGTCCCTGAGACTGCGGGATCTGTGTTACTGGGCAAGTAACGTTATTCATTCACGTTTAAGAACTAGCGAACCAAGTTACGGCTCTTCGTACTAGCATTGTTAAAAATATCAGCCGAAAACAGAACACATCGCCGTCCTCTAAACCAGAGCTGCCCAAAATGCGGCCCTCGGTCACCTCAACAGTTCCAGTAATACAATTTAACAAACGAAAGAAATATATTAGGTCTACAGAACATAATATGGCAACTTGATTAGCAGAGAAAATTTTTAGGAGCTGTAACTCGTCACGTTTAAGGCAACACACAATAAACCAATCTTTTTTTTTTTTTTACCGATTTTAGTACGCTCCACTTCTTTGTCATTCAACCGTACTTTTAGCGAACTAAAAATGCATGTTTTTTAGTCAAAATAGAAATTTACTATTTAACAAAAGTTTCGGCTGCTATTTTGTAGCCATCATAAGGCCGATCCCAAGAATATAAAAATAAATGAATAAATAAATAAATACAGTTGAAATATTTGTCGGAAATCTGCGAACTTACAAATCTTTTATGTACAGTATATAACGTACCTTATATGCATATTAGGAAGAATGAAATACTTTTAGCTTAAATTATCGTTTTTTAAATAACATTCTTCTGGTTTATTCAGTCTCTCCCAATGTCGTTATGTGTATACACATGTGCGGGTCTCAGGCAAGTTCTTAACGGATTTTGTGAACCTCCTGTGAGTTTAGGTTGGCCAACCCTACTCTAAACAACGTTTCTTGACGATACGACCGACCTATCCAAGTGGTAGATTCGGTGATTCTTGACAGAACAATACGTGCGTGCGTGCGTGCGTGTGTGAATTGCGTGTAAAAGTTCTTATACGGATATATAGTGTCGTGACATGAAGCATTCGGAGAGATATGAAATGCCTGTAATTAGGAATTTGTCTATGATTGACGAAATTCTGTAGGATAGTGGAACCATTTAATTTATGGAGTTTGTTTATCATCGCTTTTTGGAAAACTTATTTTTTATCTGAGGACAGGGAACGGTAATGGTCTATTGGTACCACAGAACGAGGAAAAGGCCTTTAAGAAAATGGTTCCAAAACATTTATTGGTGTTGGTGGTGAGTGACGTAGAATTTCACAACTCATTTGCCACAACCTTTGGATCGTTGTGAAATAGGTCGCTGCTTGTTCATGCTAATTCCTGCACTGCCTGCTTGTAAGGTTATTTACGAGACTGTTTGGAGACTTTAATGAAGGTAGGCGAGTGAACTTGGAAATTATATGTTGTTCAAGGTCCCAGTACGGCGGGGCTCATAGTAGGTATTTGTAACAACGTCGCGGTATACTGGGGTATGACACCGTGCACTTTAGTAGTAAGGTTCCACCATTTCAGAGGAACAGAGTGAGGCAGGGACTTCCTCCAAGCTACACGATTGCACAAACTTAGAAGACTTCGACTTAATGTAAGACTTCTCATTGTCAAATTTAATGTTTTGTTGACTTGCATCGTGATATATCCGTACAATATGAAACAACATATTGCATTATTTATTTTAAATGTATTTCAACACTTAACCTCTACATGTTTCGAGCAGGCCTACTGCTCATCATCAGGAGGTACTACCCTGTATATACAGCAATTGGCAACAGTTCCATTCCAATCCTGCCAACAGCCAGTCAACATAAACGCACGACATATACCAACTGCTGTATGTACAGAGTAGTACCTCCTGATGATGAGCAGTAAGCCTGCTCGAAACATGTAGAGGTTAATTATTGAAATAAATTGAAAGTAAATAGTGCATCATGTTGGTTCATATTGTACAGACACATCTCATTGTGTTTGTGCGTTAATTGATTGCTAAATGAGTTACAGTCAAACACAATTGTGTGTTTATTATGTAACATTAGACAACTTGTGCATGTTTTAGTCCAGACGGACCATTATATGGCTATGTATAAAATTACAAAAATACAAGTACGGTTGTAAAACCGAAGGTATTGGTGTGTATTTATGAACTGTATACATGTGGTGTTTAAAATCCTTTTTGTAATGTTTTATATATATATATCCTAGCGCGTGTGGGTGAGGGGAGAGTCGTGTACAGGGTTTGGGAGGATAATATTAAGATGGATTTTCAGGAAGTGGGATGTGGGGGTATGGACTGGATCGAGCTGTCTGAGGATAGGGACAGGTGGCGGTCACTTGTGAATGTGGTAATGAACCTTCGGGTTCCATAAAAAACGGGAAATTTCTTGACTGGCTGAGAACCGGTTAGCTTCTCAAGAAGGACTCTGCTGCATGGAGTAAGTTTAAGTAAGTGAGTAAGTAAATGAGTGAGTAGGTAAGTAAGTAAGTGTGTGTGTGTGTGTATACATATATATCCTAATGATGATCCGTCAGAACTGAATCATGTACATGTAGTTTATTTTTACATAATAAACGTATAGATGTGCATGACGGTGACTCACAAAGTAACCAGTCAGGAAGGTCCTAATAATTTCGGTCTTGATGATTTCATATTTTGCATGAGCATTTATGTTTAACATTTCTTTATGTCGATGATTTCATTATGGCTCACAGTAACATGAGAAGAGGAAAGTACTGATACTGAGGAGTCTGCAGTTGACCTTGGCAGTCGTTTGCGCGGGGGAAACCAACCCCCTCCCCCTTTTTTTTGTGAACAGTAACCGATGTATTCCAGTTAAAATATACTGGACTGAAGTGCAGTCGTGTTTTGTGTGTGCGCGACAAACAGTTATTTTCTGTGGTGTTCTATGTGGTTACAGCTGTGCACAAATTTGACTTTAGGCTTGTTATGTACGAAACACCTAACGAATGGCGACCAGTGGAAAGAAGGTCATGCAGTGACAGAAAATTATGTTTTTGACAGGATCTGTATGTTTTCCGCCGACCGTCGTCGCGAGTGTTAAGAGACTCAACCCACGCTGTGCAGGTCAATTGTGTTCTTTTTACGCAGTGAATGGAAAATTTTGCACGCAAACTTTTCAGGTGAGGCACCCCCTATGTGTTTTCAGTAATTAATGAAATGTATTTACGTTTTAAGTCTAATACAGCCGTTATTATATAGAATGTAATCAAAATATAATTAAAAGATCATATTAGCGACATGTTTTGGCTTCTTTATAATGCCATCTTCAGACTGCAACAACGAGAGCTCATATTTTGAAGACCTGCCAATTTCATGTCAAAAACGCCTATTGAGATGCAGCCTGAAGATGGCATTATAAAGATGCCGAAACATGTAGTTAATATAATCTTTTAATTATATTTTGATTATATTTTATATAATAAAGGCTGTGTTAGACTGAAAACTTATGTACATTTTATTAATGTCACAATGATATTTTGCCTAGAATTAACATTACGTTGTATAACAGATCCTTTGTGGTATTTCTTTCATGAAAATTTACTAGTTGATCAGGTGGACAAAAATATCCTTTGTGATATTTCGGTTTTGCATGACGATGAATGTTGCGGGGCCCCGAACTGTAGTTTGGGGTTACTTTTCGCAGAACGCCAAGATTTACTAACTCCATGGAGCAGTCTTTTTTGGAATATCGTCAAGAAATTTCCCACTCTTTCTGGAACCCGAAGTTTTGTTACTGTGTTCTCAAGAATCCGCCACTGGCCTTTCTCCCAAACCTCTTACACCCATTCCATAACCTTCCATCCTCTTTCCTGAAGATGCATTTTAATATTATCGTCCCACTTTGTCCGTGTTCTCATTACTGTTAGCATGACTGAACCATAGAAGACAGAGATTAGTAGGGTATTTAGAAAGCATGTCGAAAAGGCGAAGATCTCCAAAGACAAAAGCGGTTAAGAGGGCTACGTGGATTTACCAGAAAGTATAAAGTGGACCTTGGATGAAGTTGATGATAATGATGATGGTGATGATAATAATAATATTATTATTATAATTTGTTTCTATCTAAACTATGATAAGTGCAAATAACGGATTGTTCAAAGTATTGTTCCTAATTCTCTTTCATAAGATCACCAGCACGCGGTCACATAAAATAATGACTCTCAGGTACCCGAGCAAAACAGGATTGCCATCAGTTCGCCAAGAACAATTATAAGCCTTAAACAAAAGAAACTAACCTTCAACTTCACCGTGAGTACTAGCGGATCTTCACATATCCCCCCCCCCTCCTTGCTTAGTCTCATCAAGAGCCGAAAAGAGCACGCACGCATACGCGCGCGCGAGCGCACACACACACACGCGCACGGAAGCTTTCTGTCTCTCTCTCTCTCCTCTTCTCTTCTCTTCTCTTCTCTTCTCTTCTCTTCTCTTCTCTTTAGCGATTCCTTTCACAACGTGCACGAAGCGTGTACGTGAATGGGACATATTTATCCATCGGTCGTCGTGTTTAGCTTCCAAACTATAATAGCCCGTTAAAAATTCAACAAGAAGTTTCTTAGAACCATTCGTATCCTCCTCTCTTTTCTCTCGCAACTCGTGGTCTCTCGCTTGAAACGAAAAGAATAAATTGAGGGTGCCTGAGAATATGGTGCTGAGGAAGTTATTGAGACCTATGGCGAAAGAAGTAACAGGAAGTAGAAGAATGGAACACAGTGAGAAAATGAGTAAACTTTACTTTTACGAAATGATATTCGGGTTATAAAATCAAAGACATATAGCAAGCATGCATGAGCAGTCTGCAAAACGCCAGTCCAACACAGAGTTGTTTGTGATAAGTGCCTGTTACTTCGTATTTGGCCCCAAGTTTTGTGCACGGCTGTACGGAAGATTGCATCAGTCAAATTAATTACTGACTAGAATGAAGGGCCTTGGAATTTTGACATAATTGCGAATTGTATGGTTCGGAAAGACAATTTGGTGACTTCCACAATTAGGGGTGTGCTGCGTGTATACAGAGTGATATGCATGTGTAGCAGGTATTGAGAAGTAGGAACTGCGGAGTCATCTTAGTATTTGCTCGAAATTGGAGGAAATCTGCCAGCTTCCTGTGTTGTTTGTCGCCTACTATTGTTTGTGTGTAAATGTGCACTGTACTGCTGCCATCGGGTGTCCACCCAGTTGCAGTTAACAAATATATCAATATCAATAATAGAAAACACACAAATATATGTAACTGACCCCGTACTCTAGCTAGAGTATGCTGTAACACTTCTGTACAAACGATGTAAAGAACTGTACTCTTTCTGGAGGTGATCCGATTACTCGTTCCCAATAATATTTCTGATTATATGGTAAAAGGCAAACCTGGCCATATCCAAGCCATGAAGGCATATAGGGGGAGTAAAGGCGTAGCTCCACTCATTCTTACCCGCGACACTGGATGGAAGCGAGTGTCCACCTCCAAGTCCTGGCCGCATCACGCCCGGGAAGGAAGAGCGCAATATGAAGTTAAGTGAGCCCCAGTATATTTTAATGCATTCATTTGAGAGATTCTTTCTTCAGACTTTTTGCTACCGTATATAAGTTATATTATTGCAATGAAAGTTAACCATGTACGGGGAGAAGAAGCGGTATTTCTGTTTGTAACAATCATATGCTTGATTTACTTACGAGGGCAATGTGCGGTGTTACAGCTTCTTTCCAGACATGGAACAATGACCATGGTCGTGACACAGCGTTCAGCTGCGTTTGTGTGGCAGTCGAACAGTAGCAGAGGCACGGTTCTTTCGAGCCATTGTCAGAATTGGGATATCTGCTGAAAGAAAGCATTTCGTTGCACTGGACACAAAGATAACTGATAAACGATGTACTGCAAAAGTATATGTGAATGTAACCGAGCTGGTTAATTGTAATACTTAATGGTACAATATATGAATCAAAAGATCATGCATAGAATTTAGATGTGGGGGTTGAGTGACGTATGGAACGAACAGGTAAGGTTCACGGAAGATTTTGCAAGAAATTGTTGGGGATACCGAATTGTACTGCCAGTGTTTTTGCCGAGATGGGACTTAGCATAGTGGAGAGGAGGCAGTTGCATAGGTAAAGAGTCAAGAACTGGTAGCGGATTGTGTTCAGGTATAGAATGTTCGATAAAACAATGTTATGAATGGCTAAAGAGTGGAATAAGCTGGACTAAGTATTTGAAAGCTGATGCGCGGTTGAAGCAACAAGAGTGTGGGCTGAGAGAAGTGACAAGGATAGTGAAAGACACGTGTAATAATACTTGAAGACGAAGTATTGTGGTAAATATATCAGAGAAGAGCTCATTCTACACGATCACCCTGTATAACTTTGTTATCCCGACGTGCTCAGTCTGATTGGAGAACCTCTTACCGGGATACGGGTGTAGTTCACCGAATCACATTCAGCTTTAGTTATTTTCTTTTTTAGTTATGTTTTATTTATTCGTTTTATTCTTGATATCATAAATGGAGCGCTATATCCAGTAAAACAACCAGATTCTTTCTAGCAAATTGACACAGTCACTTTTCTATACTTCACGTAACACCACACGCTTGCGCGACTGCTTTCACACTTCGCTGTTAGCGCCTGTACTAGTAACAAAAAAAATATACATACAAGTCACAAACCCAAATAACGGATGTAAATAATTTGGGTCTGTAATCCAACAATCCTAAACTTTTATTTTATTTATAGATAAGTTTAGGATTGTTGGATTACAGGCTTTATGTACATAATTCGCCGTTTAAATCTCTCCACTTCTACCCACAACAAACGGCTCTGACATACGTTGACAGATTAAACCCAAAACGTACGGCCATGAACCGTCCGTAACTGACACCAGCAACCCTAAGAAACAAATATATCAAAAATGTTCGGCTACATCATGAACATTATATCGAGAAGTGATATTCAGCTGGGATGAAGGATAGTATCTAGAGAAAGAAGTGAAATAGGGTGGTTGCTAGCAGGTTCTTGGATGCTGCAAGGAATACGAATAACACAGGCCAAGAAAAGCGCTCGTTTTGTGTATGTGAACAGTACGTTATACCGATATGACTGGACTGTGTAGAAGCTATAAACTGGAGAATGATATTTCTAAATGGTTGATTATGAATAATCAGATGTGCTACAGGAAAATGTTAGGTTGGACTAACAAAGAGAACATGAGAAATGTAGACACAGTCACGTATAAATAATTGGTTTAAAAAAACAAAAGAATTTTTAATATCTGTCATAAGTATCAAATGGTGGTGGGCTACCATCGGGAGGTAGCCACAAGCATTGTAAGAACTGAACTCAAATTAATATTCTTATTATTATTATCATCATCATCATCATATTTAGTGAGACTGGGTGCAATTCAGATATGGTCTATTTTAACCAAAAATATTTTGTTACCAAAATTTAGCATAATTCAGTGGTACAAAATTTTACGAGGGCTCGCTGTAGTTTTCAAGTTGTTAGGGTATGTGTTGACAGAGGGAGAGACATGGCCGAGCTAAGAGACGTAATTTTGCAAATTTCTGTTGCCATCACGTCCATGTTCCATGTCTCAGGCCCGTGCAGTTGTTATTGTTTATTGTTTGTTGTTTTTTGTTGTTGAGCCGAGTTAGATCAGTCCGTGCTGGGCGGTCAAAGAATCAGAGTTCGGTTCCCAGCAGGGGTTAAGAGATACTTTCTTCTCCAATTTGTGAAGGTAGGCTCTGGGACCCACCCAGCCCAATACTAAATTGGTGACGCGGCTCTTTCCGCGAGGTTTACGAGCTGGAACCTGTTGATGACCACTCATTCATACAGTGTCCAGTTTACGATTGAATGAAAGAAGCTATCTAGTCTGCACCACAACTCCGCATTGTGCCTTTCTGGCGTTGTACTTGATTAGAAAAAAAGTCAACTTTATCTTCATTATTATTATTATTATTATTATTATTAATTACTTTCATGCAGGGTATTTACAATTGTATACCTGAAACAAACCATGCTTCTATGGTATATTGTTGCAGCTATGCTATAGTTACCGTTTATGCTACAGGTAATGTTATTTACCGTGATGGAAAGTTTGTAATTAGTACTTTCCTCTGTATGTGTGCATTGCCCCCTATAGCTTTCTGTGGTGCCTTGATTTCATGCTTTCCCATTATGTTGCTCAGGTATTTTATGAGCGATTTTGTGATCTTTCCAGTTGCCCCTATTTATTACTGGTATCAGTTTTGTATTTATACTTCAGATACACTGTATTTTTATTGTAAGGTCTTGATATTTTAAAATCTTCTCATCTTCTTTCTTTATCACACTTCTATCTCCCGAAACTGCAGTGCCTCTCTTCTTCTTCTTCTTCTTATTCTTCTTCTTCTTCTTCTTCTTATTATTATTATTATTATACGATATGGATGTCTCTTGTCACAGGCCTTTTCTTCCTGGTACTTCTCTTGAACCAGCGGTGATCCCTACCGCTCAGGCTTCACGCTTATTATTATTGTTATTATAAATACCTATTGAATTTAATTATTATTGCTCGTGATGGTAATTTAATTCAGTTCATGTTTATTAACGTGCCGAGTCAACAGCCAGTTGGCCAATTACAGAAACAGCATATCATATAAACATCAGTAATAAAGGACAATAAAGAGGGCACATATGAGACATACACGTACAGAGAAGGGAAAGAAAACTTAAATCATAAATTAGCATAACTTATAATATTAAACCAAAAATCAAAACATACAGAGTATGACAGTTTGCCTTTTCAAGTTATCTTAATAACTACAGACTGACAAAAATAGACGGATAGCTTAAAATGAAAATCACGTGAGCTAAATAATGAAAATATTAATTCATGTGAAACGTGCTTCTGCATGAAAATGTGGTTGGAAATCAGTAATGATAATTCAGTTTGGAACTAGCACAAAATATGTAAATTAACAGAATCGAATACATGTAACACAAATACAGGTAGATTTACTACAAGATCTGAGGTTTTAGACTAATTATGAAATAAAGTAGTAAAAGTATAAGACACCAGTTAATCGTACTAACCGAGACCGAACGTCCCTTGAATGTATCGGAATCACTGTCGATGGCATTTGCCGTCGAAGCGCGTCGAGCGGAAGGACAGTTTCAGCGTTTAAAGTCAACATTGTACGAACTAAATTCTGTAACATTTCGATTTTGCACGCGTAAGCCAACAGTTTCCAAAAGGGTAGAACAGTATTTTGAACCGTTAAATAAAGGACCTCCAGGTAACGCCTCCGAGCACTTAAAGTGCGTAATATCAAGTAATTCAAAACAGTACCATATCTGTAATCCAAATGACTGAAAATACATTGATAACAAAGAGATGCAAACTTCCGCTGAATGATGATGATGATGATGATGATGATAATAATAATAATAATAATAATAACTTGCTATGACAGTAGGAATAGCAGTTCAGTGCATGTTCATGTTGCCAACATAAACTTGTTGAATTTCAACACCGTTGATCAGGGAGAGAGTTGCATTTGAGCTGGTGCGGCCGGACTCGGGCTGTTGAACATTTCCGTGGAACTGTGTGACTGGTTTCACTGAAATGAAAGTTAATCCTCGGTCAGAACGTAATGTGGGCTGCCGGCATCGTAACTTGACAGGTTTATGTGAGGCCATTTGCAATCCGCAGTTGTGGGATCACCTGACGCCATGATGTACATACTGGGGAGTGGAGATACAGCACCTCTCTTTTGAAATCTCGGTGCTAGATGCACAGGCGTGAGCAGGTTCATACAGTTGCGCTTTACTCCAGGCGAAACAGACAACAGTACCCACTGGATTGGAGGCCGATTGAATATTCGGTCTCGATGCCCTAGAGATAAGTTTCTCGCCGCTTCTGGGAATCGAAACACAGCTCTCCGATTGTCTGTTCCGTATGTGTTTCACTGTACCTTCTGATCTGTATTTGCTTTCTCAGTATGCATTATGTTGACATAGTATGTTGTAATGAACTTCTAGTTTACAAAAGTATTCTGCTTGAATGCAATAGTGGCACAAACTAAAAATTTCCCATTTGGAGTTGATACTGCGATTGAGCTGAAAAATATAACAGCCATATCCAACAATAATGGCATCTAGCGGGGTGTGTTTCAACCAACAAGTGTGCCGCTATTGTCCGATGTAATTTTTATATTTTTTTTTAGCTCAGTTGTAGTATTATCACCAAACTGTAATTTTTGAGTTGTGCCAGCAGAGCATTCAGTCAGCGAATCTTAGCAACGACCAAGATGGATAAAATAGTGACATATTAACCCTGTAAGGCCCAGTAGTTACTTTTCGTACCGCTGGATTTACATTAAAAATTTCTACGTTCTGCCCACAGAGCGCTCTTGTGTGACTTGTATGGTCTCAGAACAAACAGCATTAACTGCCTGTTTTTACAAGCGTGGCGGGTTGCGTTACTGTGCAGTACAAACGGAGTCTTTAGATGCAGTTTAGGTTACACTTCAGCTTTAAAATGAAAGACGTGAGAAGCGAAACATAAAAATGGAAAATAAATAAATAAAGAAACAAAATGAAGGAGGGAATAAAATGGAAAAATTAAAATTGCTGAAGCTTGGTGCAAGAAGAAAAAATAAGAACAAAGAGCAAAGAAGGAAATGAAATGAAATGAAATGAAACAAGATATGCAGACATTAAAAGTGGAGAGGAGAAACACATAAAAAAAAGAAGGGAGATTGAAGGATACAAAAATAAATAAAAGTTTTGTTTTGACTTTTGAACATGCCTTGAAATTACGTCAGCATGAAACAACATAAGGTCCCTTAGCCTGTAGCGTCTCTTAGATATTTTCCTAGCGGGGTGAGGGGAGGCAGTCGGAAAATTTGCTTACTAATTTACAATATGTTGTTTAGGAATACTTTTAGGTATGTACTCGTGTTGTCGGGGTCTTCATATTGAAGCTTAGATGTAATTAGATTAGATTTATTGGTATGTTGTTTGTTGCATTTAATTCAAAAGTACAGCTTCCTTAAGTTTAATTCTTTTTTTTTCCAAACAGTCCCGGAGGATGCCTGGCCTCCCTCTACCTGAACCCCCTCAATACTGTGCCTTATGCTGCTCGAGTCTCTAAAGGCAGAATTACAGGACCCGCAGTTCCTGTGTTCTGAAGGTGGCCCGAGGCACAGTTAACAAAGAATGCCCCGTGGTAGCCTACCCCAATACGAATCTGTGCCAAGTCAGGAGCAGTGGCTGTGCAATATAGTGATTTCACACATATTTCTCTTTGAAAATGGAAGTGTTTTGAGGTGTTACATCACATAGACTTGTAAATAGTTACCTACACTTTGGAGGAGGGTAGTGCCTCCATCTTCAGGGTCAAGCAGTCGGAGAAGATGGTGGAATTAAAAAAAAACAACTCGTCTAGGACTGCTCGACTTTGAGGAAGGAAGCACTGCGGTCCTCCGAAATGACGGTAACTATTTACCAGTCGGCGCAGCGCAACATCCCAGAAGACTTGAATCTTCATCAACACCTTGTCAGAACCTTAAATCTTACCTTGTTTCTCATTTCATCAGTGTTTCCTAGTTTGGCATGTGTCCTGAAGCCCAGTATTTGTGTTACATTTCTATGGAAACTTATAAATGTCAAGGAGCAGTAACCGTAGGTTGACAGAAGTGTTTTCACTATTTGATAACTAAGTAACTAGATATTCAATTTTTGATAACTAAGTAACTAGATGTCCAACCCCATGGAAGAGAGTCCATCTAGAGATCTGATGGTTACTTTTTAGAAATTACACGCACTTTATGGAACCGGTAAGTGTATCACAATGTTCGTAATATCAGTTATAATGTGTAGCTACGAATATATTGAATAAACACCCGAGGACAATCGGAATGGTGTGGGGTGCAGTCCTTCAATTTGGGGTTGGGAGAGGAGCTAAAAAGCTAACCGGGGGGGAGGGGAGCAGCATGTTGCGGTACGGTCAATGTCAAGTACAAGTATGTAGATTAAAACTGAAATTTTGAGAATGGAGTGACATTCACATTACCACATGGAAGTTTACTCTTCCAATTAAAACGAATAATAGTCGGGAATGTGTATTCGAGCCGCATCCAGAAATTGCAAGTCGTTGTAACAGCTTTTACTGCATTTTATATACATGGGTCCGTGCATCGTGAATCGAATTTAGTAACTGTCCAACAAGATGCGACTTATTCAGTTTATTACACATCTGTAGGCAGCTCGACATGTTTCGGGTGTTGACACCCATCATCGGGAGCTCGTACAGCTGTAATTACAGCTTCTGGTATTGATTAACTGCAGTGAATGAAATACGCTGCTCTTAATACTAATATATAATTTAAAACTCTAGATTGGTCATATTGAATGTTACTAGCCTTGATGAATATGATATATAAAATAATGGTGGGTGGTAAAAAGCAGTATTTTTTAATTATGTACAACAAAAAGCGGATGGTAGTAGATCCGGTTATGTAAAGACTATTCTTTTGATTTCAGTCGTGTTATACCCGAAGTATTTTATAATAACTAAATCAGGTATACACACAATATTATTAACTGGCTTTGTTTATTGCATGTTCCGATAGAACTTAAACATAACCTAAATTATATATATTGTTATATACTTTATATTTTGTTGGACATATATATATATATATATATTGTTATATACTTTATATTTTGTTTGACATATCTTAAAAATACTGCTTTTAACCATCCACCATTATTTTATATATCATATTCGTCAAGGCTAGTAACATTCAATATGACCAATCTAGAATTTTAAATTATATATTAGTATTGATAGCAGCGTATTGCATTCATTGCAGTTAATCAATACCAGAAGCTGTAATTACAGCTGTACGAGCTCCTGATGATGGGTGTCAACACCCGAAACGTGTAGAGCTGCCTACAGAAATGTAATAAAGTGAATAAGTCGCATCTTGTTGGACAATTACTAAATTAGCTTTTACTGCCTTACATAGTGGCAACAGCACAAAGTAAATTCCGTATTTTTCTCTCTTAGGCCCGCGGTTGAAAACCAAACACTAACATAACAATCAAGTAAGATAATGCATCAGTGAACACAACACCTCATTAAACACAAAAATAAAATAGACTAGCACTCCAATTATCCGGACTTAATTGCGTTGGTGAGCCGTCCTGACATGCAGAAAATCCGAATAATTTGACTTTTCTTTGAAAATAGGCCACATTGGCAGTTTGAAGTGGAAAACAATTTTCAACAACGGCTGTTTTAGACTACATATTTATTTACGTACAAATACAACACTAATACATATTTATTTACGTACAAATACAACACTAATACATATTTATTTACGTACAAATACAAAACTAATACATATTTATTTACGTACAAATACAACACTAATA
>Ga0123352_10002976_pt1 | contig 24124 bp, 24 predicted proteins | sample TergutLab28metaG_FD_89700 | JGI IMG/M metagenome (GOLD analysis project Ga0123352, IMG submission 89700) | Labiotermes labralis P1 segment gut microbial communities from Petit-Saut dam, French Guiana - Lab288 P1 | ecosystem: Host-associated > Arthropoda: Insects > Digestive system > Gut ...
ATAACCATATCGCCGTAACCATTTTTAGTTACATAAATGGGTTCGGTAGATTCTTGGCACATTTGAGAAATCGCACCTGTGTTTTTCAAATCACGTATGGGAATAATTTGCGGCATAAGACCAGCCTCCTTGTGGTATTATTATCCCACAATTGCACACGGATATCAAACGCTATGCAAATAATTTTAAGAATGCGTTATTTGCACCCTTCACAGCTCACACCCTATTTTTGTATTGCTATTTTTATAACGCTCCAATCTTTAGAGCAAATGCAACATATAATGCGCAGCCAATTGGCAAACATGCTTCGTTTAATTGAGTTTTTGGATGGTGGTTTGGATACACCTCGTCACCTTCAGGCCTTGCACCTATGCCGGAGAAAAACGAAGGTGCAATTGCTTTATAGGCTGAAAAATCTTCGCCGCCCATAATTGGCTTCATTTCTGCAATTTCAATGTCGGGCAATGTTTCCAAGGCAATTTTGTTAAAAAACTTGTATAAGCCCTCATCGTTAACAACAGCGGCGTAACCTTGCACAAATTCTACTGTACATGTTGCGCCATATGCCTTACATATACCCTCGGCTAAATCTTTAACTCTTTGGACGATCATGTTCCGCACATCGGAATTATAGGTGCGTACAGTTCCTTTTATTTCCGCAGTATCAGGAACGATATTTGCCACAGTGCCTGCATTAAATGCACCCACTGTTAGCACCGCCGGTTCCGAAGCAGGAACATTTCTTGAAACGATATAATTCAGTGATTGAACTACCTCCAGGCCTATCAGCAGCGAATCTATGCCGCTATCCGGGCGGGCAGCGTGACAGCCTTTGCCTTTGATATTTATTTTAAAAGTGTCTGTATGTGCATACATTGGGCCTGCTGCAGTTTTTACAACACCTACCGGGTCTGAAATAGCTACATGAGAACCGTAAAAGGCATCCACATCATCCAAAACGCCGGATTTTACAATTTCTATAGCGCCGCCGGGTGGCAGCTCTTCTGCATGTTGAAAAATAAATTTTACTGTGCCCGGCATTTTATCTTTTATTTGGTATAGCGCATCCACTGCACCAAGAAGCATTGCGGCGTGACAGTCGTGACCGCAGGCGTGCATGGCTCCCGGGTTTTTAGATTTAAATTCAAAATCCGTTTCTTCTGTTATTGGCAGTGCGTCAAAATCTGCCCTTAGTCCGATTGTCTTGCCCGGCAGGCCGCCTTTTAATACACCTACTACACCGGTTTTTGTGGGGCGCAAAATTTCTACATCGGGATATTGTTCAAGCTGGGATACAATGTACTTGGTAGACTCAAACTCTTTAAAAGAAACTTCTGGATACATGTGAAAGTGCCGCCGCCAGGTTACAAGCTTTTCAGAGTCGATGATTTTTTTAATGTCCATGATAAGGCCTCCTGTATTTTGTAATTTTTTTTATTGTAGCATATGAAGCGTCTTGTTGTCTCAAAAAATAGCCATGCCTCATATGATACTAGCATAAAGCTTAAATCTTAGGAGGCATGATTTTTTATGCGCAGATTTTCTCGTCGCCCAGTGCGACCAATGCCGGGGCCAACTCCCCCATTTCATCCACCACATCCACCACACCCCCATCCACCGCGTCCGCATCCGCCTCGCCCTCCACACCCTCATCCACCGCGTCCGCCGCATCCACCCCATCCTCATCCACCTCGTCCTCCGCACCCACCATTGCCGCCTCATCCGCCAAGCGGTAATGTAGACCATGGCAGGCGTCCTTATGTCGTTGATATCAACCGCGCAACTTTAGGCAATTTAAATTACCGCACCACCTTATGGACAGGTAAACATTTACAGCTTACCCTTATGTCCATCCCACCGGGCGAAAGTATTGGTCTGGAAATTCACCCAGATACTGACCAATTTTTACGCATCGAACAAGGCCAAGGTATTGTGCAAATGGGTGCTACACGCAATAATTTAAATTTCCGCCAAACTGTATTTGAGGACTTTGCAGTGTTTGTACCTGCCGGAACATGGCATAACATTACAAATATAGGCAATACGCCGCTAAAGCTCTATTCTATTTACGCGCCGCCGCACCATCCGCCTGGAACCATTCATCAAACAAAAGCCATTGCAGAAATGATGGGAGACTAAAAATTGCTATATAGCTAATCAACTGGTCCGATTTTCGGACCAGTTGATTTTTTGAATACTTACATATTAGGCTGGACATAGTAAGCCAAAAGGAGTTGTTACTATGAAAGGCAAATTCGCATTATTTTCAGTCATATTTTTTATACTAAGCACTAACCACACAGTACAGGCAATGGAACACAAATTGTGTCCATATATTGTAGCAGATTTTGGAATGGAATATGCGCAAAATTATTTGGCAGCATCCATTGTGCTGGACGAGATGTGGGCAGTATTTCCCCGGTCTGAAGAAGGAGAACCGATATTCCCCGCATATTATGGAGGACATTTCTTTGACGAAGAAGGCTGGCTTGTTTTCAAAATTCTAACATCACTAATGGCAGAGGCAGAATCTTGCGTTTTTGCCGATATAATAAAACGAGATTGTGTGAGGGTAATTTTGGTGGATTTCTCCCATCAGGAACTTCTTGATATGCTGGATGTCATTCAAAACTTTGTTATAGAAAATCCGAATAGTGCGATTCATATCGTAACCTGGGGAATAGACACACCAAATAACAAAGTTGCTGTGCAGGTGCAAGGATATAATGAAGAAACAGAAACCATATTTAAGCGCGACGTTGTAGACTCCCCAATGGTAACGGTGGGCGAAGGTTCGCCGGTAAAAACATTACGAAGGCTAGAGGCTAAGGTGATAGACAGCAATACTACGGAACACCTTCAACCCGGCATGCGCATATACATTGACAACTCAGGTTTTTCTGCCGGATATCCGGCTGCAAGAGGACAAGATGTAGGCTTTGTTACCGCACTACATGGCCTGCCCCTTGAGGAACAGGCTGTGCGGCTGGGATCTTTAAATGGGCCATTGGTTGGAGATGTGACAATCCCTATTCGCTTTGTTGGCTCTGTTGATGGCGCGTTTATATCACTGCATGGGGCGGATTTTGACCAAACAGTTGATAACAGAGCCTTGCTTCGCAGCGATATGCGCCCTGCCTACGGAATGCTTCTGACCTCTGTAAGTACGCCCCCGGATGGCGTTACACGCACCCAAAGAAATATTACGGTGACAAATTCTCATTTTAGTGCAAACTTTGGCGGCGGGTTGATACTTGTAGATATGATACAAACAACAGGGCATGCCTTGTATGGCGAAAGCGGCGGCATAGTTTTTAGGCCAATTGGTGATGATGGGCTGGTAAAGGGCGTCATTGTAGGGTCAGACGCTATGTCTATAGATGGTCAAAACATGTTTTTTGCCTGGTCGGAGGATATTAACCGCGAAATAAATGTGACGCAGAAATAGCACATAACAAAACCATGCTTCATAGATTGTAGATAAAGATAATAAGACAATCTAAGGGCGTGTAAAATTATGACTACAAACTCCGTTTGGCCGCCATACCCCGGCATTGTGCTGCGGCGCGGTATGCAAGGGCCAAGTATAAGCCAAGTTCAGGAAAGACTAAACACATTGGGAGCCAACCCACGACTTGCAACCGATGGTATTTTTGGGCCATTAACAGAGGCAGCCGTTATTGCTTTTCAAAGGGCTAACAACCTAACCGCAGATGGAATTGTTGGGCCTCTTACGTGGAACGCGCTATTTTCTCAGCCAACTGCGCCGCCCGCGCCTGTTTGGCCGCCATTCCCCGGGATTGTGCTGTTCCGTGGTATGCAAGGGCCAAGTATCAGGCAGGTTCAGGAAAGGTTAAATGCATTAGGGGCAAACCCGCGACTTGCAACGGATGGTGTTTTTGGGCCACTAACAGAGGCCGCTGTCATTGCATTTCAAAGGGCGAATGGTTTAACGCCGGATGGTATTGTAGGCGTTATCACTTGGAACCGATTATTCTCCCAAGGGACGGTAACGCCTCCCCCACCGCCACCTCCTCCTCAACATTCAAGAACCATCGTACTAGACCCAGGGCACGGCGGCGCAGACACTGGAGCAACCCTTGGTTCTCGCAGAGAATCTAACGATACTTTGCGGCTTGCACTTGCGGTGCAAAGATTATTGCAAAACCAAGGACAGCGGGTAATTATGACCCGAAGCACGGATGTCTCTGTTTCACTGGCCCAGCGTAGCGCAATCTCAAACCAAAACAATGCAGATTTATTTGTTTCCATTCACAGAAACGCCAGTGTAAATCCTGCTGCAAACGGTGTGGATAATTTTGTATTTACCACGGCTGCTGACCGCACTGTACAAAATGCATTTAATGTGCTCGACCAAGTTGTTGATGCGGGTGTACAAAATAATCGCGGTGTTGCGCGAGCGAACTTTGCGGTGCTTAGAAACACAAGGGCACCTGCTATGTTATTAGAAATGGGATTTATTACAAATGTACGCGACAATCAGCTTTTTGACCAAAACTTTGATGCTTATGCCGCCGCTATTGCACGGGGAATAATGAACTCTCTCAGTGCGGTACAGCCGCCCCGGCCATATTTCTTTTATAATGTGGTAAGCGGTGATAATTTGGCGGCGCTTGCCCAAAGATTTAACACATCGGCAGCGGCTATTACCCGCCTTAATAAACTGACTAATAATAACTTAATTATTGGGCAGGTGCTTAAAATTCCTAGATAAATTTTCATTGAAGTGGTTGCGGAGCCGCAACCACTTCAATTTGCTAAACTGGTCTATTATCCCCTATTTTGTCATATCTTAGATATAAAACTGTATATGGAATAGGGGCTGACACATATGAAACAAATCGCTCATGAAAATATTAAACAAATGGATATCTCACTTGGCGGGGGCATTTCCAGCGAAAAAATAAGAATCGACACCATCAACCACCCTGTTTTGATCATTGGTCTTGGGGGAACAGGCACGGATGCACTTTTACGCCTTAAGTACCAAATTAATCGCCGATTTAAGCTACCGGATAACCCAATAACCAAACAAAAAAAGCCCAAGCCAGATAATATCGAATTTTTGGCATTTGAAACAAATGAACATGATAAAAAGCGATATAAGGGAATTTCTTTAGACAGCAATACAGAAATGACTCTTTTGTCAAACGCCGGCATCGGTTCGATTTTAAATAACCGCAGCACTTTGCCGGATTACATAAGACACTGGCTTTCCCCCGGGCTTACTATTACCGACGGCACAAAAGGCGCAAGCGGCAACCGCCAAGCAGGGCGGCTGCTTTTATTTGAAAAAATTAATACTGCAATAGATGCCATTGACAATAAAATCCGTGCCCTACGAGGCGACCAGGAAAATAAACTGCTTGTGTTTATATTGTCAGGGCTTTCCGGCGGTACGGGGGGCGGTATGTTTTTAGATATTGCCTATATTATACGCGGGTTAATGGAGCGAGAATACGGCAGCAAAGGCGTAGACAAGGTAGAGATTGGCGGCTATCTTTTTACACCAGACGTTAACTTATCCGGCAATAACCTAAATATACACACGGAAGAATATATCCAGCGCAATGGTTACGCCGCCTTAAAAGAACTAGACTATTGGATGAACATAGAAGAGCGGCAAGGGGAACGTTTTTACCAAAAGTATGGCACAAGACTTGAAGTAAACAGCGGCCTTGCGCCGTTTAACCTGTGCCATTTAGTAAGCGCAAGTAATATTGATGGTGTATTTTTAAAAGGCGCCTATGACTATTGTATGAATGTAACCGCAGAGAACATTGTCAATTTTTTGGCGCTGGAAGAAAAAGAGTCGGGACAGGAGTTAGCTAAGGTGGGATAGCGATACGCACCGATGTACAGTCCTGAATATCTATTTTGACATTGCATATACTTTGTCATATAATTATATTGACTGGAGTTGATATTTTATGAAAACTGCAAATTATAATATTCGCCTCGATCCTATTGTTAAAGCTGAAGCTGAAAAAACATACGCCGAATTTGGTCTTAATTTAAGCGAAGCAATCAATGTTTTTCTGCATATGTCTATCAAATGGGCTGGCTTTCCGTTTGATGTGCGCAACCCAAAGTTAAATGCTGAAACCTTATTGGCAATACAAGAAACCGAAGACATTTTAGAGGAATACAATAGCGGAAAACGCACTACAAAAACCTTTGCTAATACGAAAGATATGTTTGCGGCTATGGATGCAGAGGACAGTGCGGAGGGAGAGGATGTATAAATATTCTCCCGACTATTCCACCAGGTTTAGACGTAACCGCCGCCTGCTTATCAAGCGCGGCTACGATATGTCTAAGCTGGAAACTACGATTGATCTCTTGTTAAAAGACGATTTACTGCCTCCTGAATACCGTGATCACCCACTAAGAGGAAATTTTGTGGGTTACCGTGAATGTCATGTCGATGGAGAAGGCGACTGGCTCTTAATTTACAAAAAACAAAAAGATAAACTAATTCTTGTTTTTACCGCAACAGGGACACATTCGGATTTATTTGAATAGCACATAATATCGCTATCTTACCTTAACAACAGCTAAGGTAAGATAGCGATATTAATTATAGCCATTCTTTCTCTTGTTTTCTGTACTGTGCGTAACTATACTACCAATAGGATTTATATTAATTGGAGGAAACCACAATGAGAACTTTTCAAGGGTTAAGACAAATACTCGCCCAAGTAAGAGACAATAAATATAGTATGCCGGCAGAGGTAGATCTGGAAAATCTAGTTGAGGACATGTTGCATTTTTTGGGAGATACGGATCCGGAACTTAGAGACGACCTTATTTGCAGCACTTTTTATACATGGACAGAAGATGGAACCTTGACAACAAGCCTAATGCATAAAATTTTAAACACTTGTATATCAGAGAAATATCTATTTTTAGGCATTGGCGAAAAAGATACAGATACTGTATTTACGCGTGCATTTTCTTCTTTGTATATAGGCTTAGCTTTATGTAGACACGATGAAGACCCATACCTCTCAGATGCAGAGGTACAAAACGTTAAACAAGCGCTTTTAAATTACGTTAAACAAGAGAAAGATTTTAGAGGTTATGTAACAGATAAAGGCTGGGCACATGCACTTGCCCATGTTTCAGATGCTTTAAATGATTTGGTATTCTGCGATTGTTTGCTTCGTGAAGATTTGCTGGATGTCTTAAATGCTGTAAAAGCAATTGTCTTAGACGCGCCTATTGTATACCAAGCCGGAGAAGATGACAGAGTTGCAGTCGTGTTTGAATCTATATGTGAACGTGACATTTTATCACCTCAGGATATTCTTAATTGGTTGCGGACGTTTGACTATCCGTACGACCGCACCGCAGGTGCGTATCCACAAGTTTTTTATTCCCATGTAAACCGCAGGCATTTTTTGCGGTGCATATATTTTATGTTGTTAGCATTAGATGGTTTTGAAGCAGTTGCAGCGTATATTAAAGAGATGCTAAAACGGATTGAAAGTAGTAATGATGATTCAGAGGAATAGATGATTTGTAAAGTTATAAAAAATCTCTATCTTACGGCGCTTTGTTTCGGGGTCTGTGTCATGTATTAGAATTTTATCAATTAACTCATGTACCATTTCATATGTGAGTTCTTCAATATGCAGGTATTTTTTTACCGCTTTCATTTCATCTTTTAACACGGTGGTTTTACTTGCTTCAACTTTAGCCTTTAGCTTTGCGGCTTTGCTTGCAAGGCTATTTTTTTCGTCATCATATCCGGCGGTTATCGTAAAAAATTGCTGTTCAGAAATACGGTCAAGTGTCATGTCTTCATAAGCGCGGCGGAATATTTTATCAAGCTCGTCCATTCGTGCAGTGGCACTATCCAGTTCTCGCCGTTTAGTTGCTGTGGCTTTGTCTGCCTCGGCATTAACACATTTGATTGCTTTAGAAACAAGCATGCCTTCTTTATCGTGCATACATACGAGTACCCGCCTTAATTCTGCAAGCACCAACGTTACCAGCACAGATTTTCGAATGTAATGGGGTGTGCATGTTATACTATGCCTTGCGCGATTGCGATAACTACGGCAGTTGTAGGCATGCTTTTCTTCCGGTGTTTTATCTCCACGCAGGCAGTATAATTTTGCACCACAATCGGCGCAAAATAAAATACCGGAAAAGATATCAATTTCTCCCATTTTAGTCGGGCGCTTACGTGTTGCCATACGCTTTTGAGCAAGCTCAAATATACCCGCATCAATAAGCGGCTCGTGGGTATTTGGAAAGAAAAATTGTGTATCTTCTGAATGTTTGATTGTCTTTTTCGATTTGTAAGATAATTTGGAGGATTTATTTGTATACGTATGCCCCAGATACTCCTTACGACTTAAAATATCGTAGATGGTCTTGTCCGACCAGTTATACGCCGCATCGGGGGATGGGCGTTTGTGTCGGGATTTTCCCTTGCGTCTGTATTGTAATTCGGCAACTGTTGCTATTTGGTTGTCTTTTAGCCAATCTTGAATATGGCATATTCGTGCGCCTTCTGTATACATTTCAAAAATTTGTCTTACTATGTGGGCTGTTTCTAGGTCTGGCCGTAACAGATTTTTGTTGCCGGGTGTGGTTATGTAGCCGTAAGGCGCGTCACCGTTTACACGTTCTCCACGTTCGGCTTGGGCCTTTTTTACAGCTCTTATTTTCTTGCTGGTATCTCTGGCGTAAAACTCGTTCACCCAGTTTTTTAGTGGGGTAAACTCGTTGTCTTCTCTTGCGGTATCTACATCATCACTAATGGCAATGTAACGCACGCCATTTTCAGGGAAAATAATTTCGATTAACTCCCCTGTACGCAGGTAGTTGCGCCCAAGACGAGATAAATCTTTAGTAATTACTGTTGCAACTCGACCAGCTTCCACTTCTCGCAGCAGCTGTTGCAGGGCTTCTCTTTTTTCGAAATCTACGCCGGAAAAACCATCATCAATAAAAAACCGGGTATTGGTAAATCCGTTTTTATCTGCATAATTTTGTAGCAGCATTTTCTGATTTTGTATGCTCATAGAATCGCCGCTTTTTTCATCTTCTTGGCTAAGGCGGCAATATAAAGCTGTGATTTTTGCTGACATTTTTAGCCTCCCAACAAATGAAATAATGACAGATTTGTGTACAAAAATGGTGTTGGCTCGTTTATGAGGAGGTCTTTTGTATTTCTTTTAGAATTAATCTCTCAATTTTTGTTTCCAGCGTTTCTTTTGATGTGGGGCTGTATGATGTTTCAACTATGTAAGTAATTTTCTCGATTTTGTGCTGGGTTGTGTTATTGCTGTTCATTATGGGCCTCCCTTGTATAAATCGATACGGCAAGTCCTTTCATATGTATTCACAAAATAAAAAAAAAGAACCGACATTTAAGCCGATTCTATATAAATCTTACATCTCTAATTTTACTACAACTTCGTAGTCCTCATCTTCTCTACAGCCTTCTACTTCTCCCGTTTCTTTAAAGCCAAGAGAGGCAAATAATGTTTTAGAGCCAATATTATCTGGATGCCATGAGGTGTAAATGCAATTTGCTTTCCCATGGGGCATGGTTTTTATCTCGGTAATTATTTTTTCAATGGCTTGTTTTCCGTAGCCTTTTCTTTGTTGGTTTTTATCAATAAGTAGCCGCCATATATAGTAGCATGGTGCTTTATATGGCACATCTGCCGGATTTTCTACGGATGATAAAACATCTGCCAGGTCGTAAGCATTGGGCTTATCGTAATAGGTGTACATAACAAAACCAACCATTACATCGCCATCATAAATTGCGTAAGGAGTGGCAAAGCCGCCATTTGTAACGCTTGCATATGCTTCTGCAAGGCTTTCAGCATTGCTATCTACAAAGTCTTCTTGTTCTGCTGTAATCTCTAAATCTAAACATTCAACTAAATTCCAATGTGTGATTTTTCTAAGATTTATCATATCGTTCCTCCATGTAAATTTTCTATGGTTTTAACATACATGGCTAATGGTGCAATGTAAAGATAAAAAATGATTATAGCTAAGCGCGTAGCTCTAACGTTTATGAGGCGGTGCGTCTTGCTGTAAGCTCTCGTTCAATCAATTCAAGTAAGAGAGGGATACTTTCAGCATCTACGTTAAATTGAAAGCAGTTGAACTTGCATTTTTGATAATGTGCTTCATTGATATGAAAATCATATCCGATACATTTGCCCATACATGTACCCGGCTCTATTATGTTTTTACATGGCGGTGTTTTTGTAATTTGGTTTTCCATGCTTTCTGGCAATCGATTTAATGCATCTGGGTATTTGGCAAAGTTTGCGGCAAAAACGCTTATTTTAAAACTTCTTTTTTTAAGTGTGAAATTAACAATACCACGCCTTGTTTTTGGATGGGTGTATTTAACAGAAAATAAGTTTGTTTTAGATGAACTAATGGTCACTTTATCATACCCATCTTGTATTACCATTTTATGAATTGTAGTAACAAAATCTCTGTATTCATCGTTTACACTCATTAAAAAATCTTCAAATTGATGTTCTTGATCCATGTTAAACCTCCAAAAATTAATGAGATATTTTAATTACCCTTCAAGTGCCATTTCTTCTGTTAACACATCGGGAATATGAATGCCTGTTGCATAGCAAAACGCTATTATTTGTCCAATATGCATTTGCTCGTGGCCTATCATTGTTGAAACATGGGTGTGAATGTTTTTTTCTTCTCCATACCAGTCTATGATTTCATTTCCAGTGCAGGTTTCGAGGGATTCTTCCAGCTTTTTATCAAGCTGTGTAAATTTTTGTGTAAGCCCATTTTTTGAAGTATCTGCAAGGGATGTATCTTCAAAATTAAGAACTTTTGTGATTATGGCATCTACAAAACTACTTTGTATGATTGCCATTTCTTCAATTTGCTGGCGGATTGTGTTTAGCTTTTTTCTTGGCAGCTTTTTATCTAGGTCGCTATCGTTTAATTCTGAGAGAAATTCGAGGGTTATACTGCGGGTTTGCTTCCAATCTTCTAGTTGTCCTTTTAGTGAAATTATCATGTTTGCATCTCCTTGTGACTTTTTTCGTGCGGCACATTTGGATTATATCTAGATTAATGTGACAACAGGGCGGCACATTATAAATACTTGTTTAAAATAATTTGCATTTCTTCTTTTAAAATATTGCGGACGCTTTCTGGCTCAAGTACTTCAATATATCTGCCATAAGATAATAAAAAGCCATGCACCCAGCTGTCATCTTCAATTGTTAGGGATACAATAAAACTTCCATCAGGCTGTTTTTCTACGGAACTTTCGTAAAAATCGTCATATACACGGTAGGCCATTTCAGATTCTATACGGAGCTTTAAGGTTACATACTTTTGTTCTTCCCCATTTTCTGCCCAAGTATCCTGTTCCGCCGGTAAATTTCGCAAGGTGAAGTGTTCGGCTGTTATGGTCAGGTTTTTGATGCGTGTTAGCTTATATACCCTCATATCTTGCTTGGTTAGGCAGAAGCCTTTTAAATACCAAGACTTGGATTTAAACCATAGCTGCATAGGCTCTATGGTGCGAAATGTTTTTTCGCCAGCACTGTTATAGTAATCCATTGTGGCAACGCGTCGTTCTGTGATGGCCATTTTTAAATCATTAAAGAAATCATTTTCCCCAGACCAATCGGAGAAATCTACTTCTATCCAGTTTGTTGCGGTTTTATTGAATATGGCGGATATTTTTCGTAGCACTTGATCGTCTTGTTTAACTGTAGATAAGCCGTGTAATGCGGATAATATTTCGTTTTGCTCTTGTTCGCTTAATATCGATTTGTTTAGCACAAAATTAGGGAGTAGGCTAATGCCGCCGCCTTTACCTTTTTCTGTAAATATGGGTACACCTGCGGAGCTTAATATGTCTATGTCTCGGCAGATTGTACGCCTTGAGACGCCTAGCTCTGTTGCAAGTTCTGTCGCGGATGTTTTGCGCTTGTGTAGAAGGATGTATACTATTTCGAATAATCTGTTTATTTGCATTTTTGCCTCCATGGGTCAACGATGGCTGTATTAAAAAAGCGGGGCGCCAAGGCGGCGCCCCTAGATAGGTTGTGCAATTTTATGGCTTAACTTAGCAGGTCGAATAAGCGTAGCATTGTGATGATAGATTGCTCTCGGGTGTAATCGCCGCTTGGGGCGAAGTTGTTGTTACCCACACCGCCCATAATGCCTGTTGATTGCATTTGCCCTACGGCATCAAATGCCCATGAAGATATTCCGTTGTTGTCTGCGAATGTGGGGGCCGATGAGGGTATTGGCTGGCCTAATTCGTTGGCGAGGCGGGCAATCATTACTGCTGCTTGTTCTCGTGTTATGCCATTATTTGGGGCGAAGTTTCCGTTGCCTACCCCTGTTACGATGCCTAGATAGCCCATTTTTTGGACGTTAATGTCGTTCGTGTCATTAAATTGCATACGACCTGTGATTTCTCTGCCTGTTATGGTTTCGTAGAGGGCTACGGCTAGGGCGGAGAATTCTGCGCGGGTGGCGTTGTTGGTGTAGTTGGTTTGTAGGGTTTGTGGCACGAGGCCTAGGTTTATTGCTTGGGTTATGTCGTTACGCGCCCATGTGCTGGCTGTAGCTAGATCTGTATCACCAGCCACAGTGCCACTAGTCCTAGAAGCAGTTACGCCTGGAGGTAGCATTACGTTATCCATGATATGCACAGGACTGGAGCGATTTATATTGGTGCCATCGCCAATCATGCCTCTTCTGTGTAACGCAGTGTAGTTTTCAGAATCTTGATTTTCTCCCCAAGCCCACAAGCTGCCGTCACTACGAAGCGCCAGGGTATGCCACCCTCCGGCGGAGACTGACACAACATCATCCATTATCTTAACAGGACTATGCCTGTGTTCAGTAGTGCCATCTCCAACTGTGCCGCTACTATTATGACCCCAGCCCCACAAGCTGCCGTCGGTACGAATTGCCATAGTGCGACCGCCGCCAACAGAAACGTATACTACATCATCCATTACTCTAACCGGGCTATGCCTATTAGTGGTTGTGCCATCACCAAGCCGTCCTTCGGTGTTTCTGCCCCATGTCCACAGACTGCCGTCACTACGGATTGCAGCTGTATGAGAACTTGAGGCAGAAACAGCCACTACATCATCCATTATCCTCATGGGACTTAACCGACTTGTGGTAGTGCCGTCGCCAAGCTGTCCATGTGTATTGACACCCCACCCCCATAGACTGCCGTCGCTGCGAATTGCCATTGTGTGCGACCAGGAAGTATTTGAGATTGCAATCACATCATCCATAATTCTGACCGGTGCGGTTCTATGTTGTCTGGTACCATCACCAAGTTGCCCCTCAGAGTTGTAGCCAAAACCCCATAAACTACCATCTGGGCGAATTATAAATGTATGGCCACTAGCCTCATAAATTGTATCAACACTGCCTATCTCTAAAAAGTTTCTTAAAGAAACAAAGTTATATGTCTCTTCACTCATTGGAAATCTATCTCGGGTTCCTGTCCTAGTAGGCATTGTTGATTGTACAGTCCAAAAACTGCCATCACTGCGTGTTGCTATCGCCCCACTGCCGCCTGCGGAGATAGCAGTAACATTATCTAGCACCCTTGTGGGGCTAAGTCTGCCATATACGGCTCCTCTGCCGACGCCGACTACACCCGACCCATAACTGCCCCAAGCCCATAGGCTGCCATCCTGCTGTATTGCAAAGCTGGAAACACCTCCCGCCGCAATAGTGCCGCCTGCAGCTGTATTAGCACGGTTAGTGGGTTGCGTTGGCGATGGTGTAGTTGGCGGGCGTTCAGCTTCTTCCATCACAGCATCTTCTACGTCAGGCGATGTAGGTGGTGTAGTAGGGGTCGTTTGTGTTGGCGTGGTTGGACGCATTACGCTACCCATTATTTGCTCAGGCACGAGCCTAACACCAGTACCCCCATTCCCAATTTGCCCATGGTGGTTTCTGCCACGTGCCCACAAGCTGCCGTCTGCAAGTATTGCCAGTTTATGTTCACTGCCGACAGATACAGAAACTACATTATCCATTATATTTATAGGTTCAGATATAAGTGTTACTGTCACACGACTATCAAACCGGAGGCTATTATTATGCCCCCAGCCCCACAGGCTGCCATCTGTACGTATTGCTACAGCATTAGCACTTCCGGCAGAAACAGATGTTACATTATCCATTATTCTTACAGGGCTTAGCCTGTTTATGCTGGTACCATCCCCAAGTTGAGAAATGTCATTTACACCCCAACCCCATAGGCTGCCATCGCCTCTTATTGCCATTGTAAAATTAAGCCCGGCAGAAACGGCGGTTACATTATCCATTATTCTTACAGGATTATGCCTGTCGGTTGTGGTGCCGTCTCCCAGCTGGCCAAAATTATTAAAGCCCCAAGCCCATAAGCTGCCATCTGTTCGTATTGCCATTGTGCATGAACTTCCTGCGGCAATAGCGGTTACATTTTCTATTATCCTTATGGGTAAACGTACTTCCGTGGTTGTGCCATCTCCAAGCTGCCCATGTCGGTTATCCCCCCAGGCCCATAAGCTGCCATCTGTACGTATTGCCACTGCATGGCTAACCCCGGCAGAAATAGCGGTTACATTATCCAACACTCTGGCAGGGTTGTGTCTGTTGGTGGCGGTTCCATCTCCAAGTTGTCCAAAGTTGTTTCGGCCCCATGTGTATAAGCTGCCGTCTGCACGTAATGCCATTGTGTATCCATGCCCGGCGGAAACAGCGACTACATTATCCAAAATTCTAACAGGGGTGGATGTGTCTGTAGTGGTGCCATTGCCAAGCTGGCCAAAGTTATTTCTCCCCCATGCCCATAAGCCGCCATCTGGTTGTATTGCAAAACTTGAGGGGTCGTTGCCGCCGCTGGCTGCTATGGTCATTCCTACACCATCAACTCTGCCGTCTGCCTGCACTTTATAGACCGGCACAACCCAAGGCGTTACTATTGCACACACCATCACAAACCCTAAAACAAGACAGGTGGCCTTTTTCAATTTCTCGTTAATTGTCATGCGTTCCGCTCCTTTTTGCTTGCTAAACTAATATTATTTTATCATACTGCCTCATACATTTTCAAACTAAATTCTGTGCAAAACACGCCAGTCTAACTTTACCGATAATGTTGTATAATGAATGATTTATAACCATTCCGCCGTAGCACATATCATTTTGCAATGTTTAGAAACCGTTGCGTAAATTTATTTAAAACTGATTTCCATCCTTGACAGGAACACCGTGTCCTGCTTTATTCTTTACTTGAAATAATTCGAAGGGAAGTGCAAGCACAATGAACCAAAAAACACAAACCGTTAGCACCGTATCAAAAAATCTAAGTATATCCAGCCGCATGCTCCGCTATTACGAACAAGTTGGCCTCATTGAAAGCCAGCGCATGGAAGATTACGCCTACAGAGTTTATGATGAAGCTGCTATACGTCGGCTTCGCCAAATTATCATTTTAAGAAAACTGCGTGTTCCTGTTAAGCAAATCCGTGAAATATTTGGCAATAGTGATGCTGTAAACGTCATTGAAATATTTGAGCGCAATATAAGCGAATTAGACGAACAAATTACAGCATTATCAACGGTTAAATCTATTCTCAGCCGCTTTGTTCAGGAATTACATGAAAAAGCCAATATGCGCTTGCAACTTGATTATTTAGGCGATAACTCGGTATTTGCTGTTGTGGAGAGCATGTCCTTCCCTAAAAATACGGTGAATGAAGAAAAATCAATGAGAGATCTTAACAAAGCAAATGAAACCTTAAGCAAACTGGAAGACAAGGACGTACGAATTATTTATTTACCACCAATGACATTCGCTGCGGCTCACCTTTCTGGAGAAATGTGCAATGTAGAAGCCACAGGTATAATAGAACGGTTTGTGTGGGAAACTGGGCTACTGAAGTTCAAACCCGATGCCAGGTGTTTTGGCTTTGACTGCTCTCATAAAACCCTAGAAGTAGGTGCCGGGGTATCTCCGCAAGCATATGAAACGTGGGTGTCAATTCCAGAAGATATGGAAGTAAAAACACCCTTACTAAAAAAGACTTTTACCGGAAAATTATACGCCGCTCATGTGCTAAGAGACTGGAGTTTTCAGGACTGGAACTTGCTTACGGAATGGGTTAATGCAAGCGAGAAATATGAAAAATCCCAAGGCCCATACTTTGAGGAGTTTTTGAATTACTACAATTTTATGCAAGAAGGTGCGCGAATGGAGGATTTACAGCTTGATTTGCTGTTGCCTATTAAAAAGAAGGAGGACAGACAATGAGCAGCCACAAAGATACAAACAAGGTCCTAACAGAAAAGTTTAGCAAGGATAATTTCATTGGGCTTACAACAACGGATGGAACGCGTGTTACCACCCGGGTTGTGAACGCCTATTATGAAGATGGGGCGTTTTATGCTGTTACTAACGCATTATCCAACAAGATGAAACAAATTGAGAAAAACCCCATCGTTGCAATTTTCTGTGGAGAACGTAACGAAACTTACATCAACGCCCATGGGGTTGGTGAAAATATTGGACATGTTCTGTCCGCAGAAAATGCCGGCATGATGGTAAAATTGCGTGAGGCTTTTCACCGATGGTATAATGATGTAAATGAGAATGATCCGAATACATGTTTACTTCGTATTCGCCTGACTGATGGGATATATTCTGTTGACTTTGTGCCGGAGCATTACTTGGCACAGTAAGTGTAAAAATAAATTCAGTTGGGTGCGGAACGCACCCAACTGAATCTGCCATTTCATATGCGGATGGTGATGGAAATGTATGCAATGGAGCGGATAGGAGTGAAACTATGAATACAACCCACGGCGAGATAGGAATGCAACCACCAATCAGCAGATATGCAAGTTATATTAAAAACTTAATACCAGCAGCCATTCCTACAGATTACGCGTTAAAACCCATATTTAAAGACATTGCAAACGAGGAAAATATACGAAACGGTATTATTGCATTCAGAGATTTTTTGTATCTATTTTGCGACAACTTAATCTCCGATGGGGATTTATACGCTAAGCCGCAAAAAAGAAGTAATCCCGAAGACTATCCCTTTTTAAGTCATATTAACAACCTGTTAATTGTTATAGGTTACCATGGGAAATTATCTGAAAGCAGCGATTCATTATTCATTACTGAAATACCGTCATTTCTCCATCCGAAGCCTAAAATTCCTGTATCTAAGCAAATGGAGTGTTTACGGTTCTTATCTCTTTGTGGTTTTGTTTTTACCGATATTGATTTGAACGCAAGAGTATTCAATATTTCGGATAGTGCTTTAGAAGTACTATATCCGAAGAACCCCACCTTGTTAACTGGTTTAAAAGCCCTGTCTATTGCAGCTAAAGAGCTGCAAGTAAGGTTTTATAATAACGCCGCGAATCTTTTGCGATGCGATTACAGGGCAATTAAAGTAGAAAATACAGATATACTTGATGTTTTGAAAGATATCTTACATCCATTACCGGAAAAAATTCAAAAATTTGCAATCGAATTGCACCAGCGTTATGTTGGTATGGGAATGACTTGTGTCACAATCTATGACAACGCATCTCATTTTGCTTACGCATATATAAAAAATAGCAAGCGCGCCCTATCTTCACGAGATATTTACCAGCAAAGACTATGGGCGCTTACTGTATCTATGAAATATGGTTATTGCTTAATGGTAAGAGCAAAAAAAACAGATAAATATGTAGATGTTATTAATAAATTCCCTTTATATTTGCAGGAAAAAATCGCAAAAGGATATGGCTGCGATAGAACACTACGTGGTGAACGTTGCCAGGGTGGCTGCCAAGGGATTCGCATACCGCTCGATAACTCCATCGTTGATATGAAACCCGATATTGAAACATGGCTTGATAATGAATTGCCGCGGTCTGCAGGGAAGTAAGCGTGATAGTAATTTGCATAGAAAAAGCGGATGTTTCCATTTGTTAGGAATCATCCGCTTTTTGGATATAAACTAAAACACAAATCTTGCTACTACTTCAATATTGTCCGCATATTCATCATCAATCTCGCCGGTTTCCATAAAACCGACGCTTGTGTACAGCCTCCGAACGGCATCATTATCTGATGCATATGAAACATATATTGCTGGCGCGTCACCTTTTGGCTTCGTACGAAGAAACCTTATCAATTCCTCCATTGCCGCTTTTCCATACCCTTTGCTTTGATGGTTTTTATCAATCATAAAACGCCATAAATTATACCGTGGCAGCCCTTCATTCGATTTCCACCCGCCTTCGCCGGCCTCATAGGCTATAGTGGTAAAGCCAACTGGCACACCACCATCATAAATGCCAAGCACAATAGGCGGTAGAAAGTTATAATCGTTATTTGCCCAATAAACATAAGCCTGTGCTAAACTCTTTTGATTTGATGCTATGAAACTCTTTTGATTTTCATGGACTTCTAAGGCGACTAATTCGTCATAATTTTCCCATGTTACCGGTTGCAATGTTATCACTTTTATTCTCCTCGACTTAGGATGTGTTGCCATTACAGCAGTGCACTTCATTATTATACTAACACATGTTATGCATATACTCATAGGCATTGTTTGAGTTAAAAACAAAATAGCCCTACCAAATAAGCGGTAAAGCTATCCCATTAATGACTTCCATACACAATTTTTTTAACTGTATCTTCCGCTAAACCATATATTTCTGCCAATTGCAAAATTGAAGTTCCGGCCCTAAATGCCTTCACCATATTGTCATTTCTTTGGGCAATTGTTTTCTTTGCGCCTGTGTTGTCTCCCCATTTTTTATAATCGTCTTTCAATTTAGGGATGTATACTATTTCACCTTGAATGTATTTCTGTATCTCAGTTAAAAGAGACTCTGGAAATACAGCTTGCGCTTTAATAGATTTCATTCCAACTCAACTCCTTATAATCATTTAATAAGGTGCAAAGTCAGAGAGAAGGATAACAATTATGCTATTGAAATTTATTTTTATACTCCATGCAAGAGATTTCGGCCTTCTCTACAACTTTGCATGGAGTAATAGGACTTGAATAACTTCGCAATTTATTTTCATCTACTTCACCTCGCTTTTTCTACGGATATTATACCACATGAGATAGTTTCAGTACAAAAAATAGTTGACATAAGCAAGGTAATCAATATATAATTAAATCTGGTAAAAAATTGAATAATAATACATTACGGTTGGGCAACAGATATTGAATGAAACGATGTCTGTATGTTTTCAAGGCATTTAGCTTCAGGGTGTAGAGCTTCATACTGGAGTTCTCTGCCCTTTTTGTTTAACCCTGAACCTTTTCGGAACTTTTGCGGAGAACTTATAATGAGGTCTCCGCTTTTTTTATCCCAAATGGCGCATAATAATATTACAAAATAAAGAGAAGGGACAATGAGTACAGATATATGAAACACGTGAAATCACCAGCAACTATCAACGGCTTTGTTAGCCACACCCGCAAACGACTTAACCCCGCAAAGGTAATGTTTTTGGGATATCTTTTAGTAATATTGGCAGGGACAGTTTTGCTCATGCTCCCAATATCACACCATAATGGTGTAGATGTAAATTTCTTAATGTCATTATTCACATCAACATCAGCTACATCTGTTACCGGTTTGGTGGTAGCCGATACTTCACAGACATGGAGTATGTTTGGTCACATTGTAATACTATGCCTTATTCAGATTGGCGCATTGGGTTTTATGACTTTTACAACGATTTTCTTTTTTATAATGAACAGAAAGATTGGCCTGTCACAACGCCTATTGATCATGCAATCTCTCAACTTGCATGATATGCAAGGGGTAATAAGGCTAATTCGTCATGTTCTGCTGGGCACTTTGATATTTCAAGGTATTGGCGCAATCTTGCTTTGGCTGCGATTTATGCCCAGATATGGCGCATGGCAAGGCTTGGGAATGGCTATTTTTCATTCCATAGCCGCCTTTGCAAACGCTGGGTTTGACTTATTTGGATACAATTACGCGTTCTATGGTTTGGCAGACCATGCAGGCGATAGATTTGTTATTACTATTGTAATGATATTAGTACTAATCGGCGGATTAGGATTTTTTGTTTGGGAAGATATATTGCAAAGCGGCTTCAAATTTAAGCGGCTTCACTTACATTCAAAACTGGTCTTATGTATTTCTTTTTGGCTGATATTAGTCGGGTGGATTTTATTTTTTGTGATAGAACGTAATAACCCTCACACGATTGGGGATATGTGCTTGCCAAAGGCTCTACAAATAAGCCTATTTCAAGTAATTATGCCACGCTCTGCCGGGTTTTCGGTTGTGGGGCAAGGACAGTTATTTGGGGCAACAAGAATGATAATTATGCTGCTTATGCTTATAGGCGGGTCGGCAGGTTCTACAGCAGGGGGCATAAAAAATGTAACGGCGGGTATCTTGCTCTTATCGGCTATCAATTATTTTAGGGGCAAAAGTAGGCTGGCGGTCTTTGGGCGCACAATACCTACATCGCAGATAAGAAGTGCGCTGGCAATAAGTATGCTAGTACTATGTGCTGCCATGATTGGGTCTATGATTATATCTTTTATGCAGCCATACCTGCCTTTTTCGGCGGTGTTGTTTGAAACTATATCAGCAATAGCCACCTGTGGGCTGTCTCACGGAATAACAAGTGCATTAGTACCGGTGTCACAAATAGTGCTTATCATATTTATGTTTTGTGGGCGTGTAGGCATAATGACTTTAGGTATGGCTGCGTTCTTTGGAAGGAATAATGACGAAAAAATTAAACACCCTGAAACATGGGTGATGATGGGTTAGGAGCCGTATAAATGAAATCAACAAAATCTTATTTGGTTATCGGCATGGGCAGATTTGGAAAAGCAATTGCTGCCGAACTCTACCGTATGAAACATGAGGTTATGGTTATAGACGAACACGAAAAAGATGTTACACCCATAATGAACAATGTAACAGACTCTGTTATCGGGGATGCAAAAGATGAAGTGGTTCTGCGTTCATTGGGTATTCAGAATTTTGACTGTGTAATCGTAGCTATTGCAAAACAAGAAGACAGCATATTAATAAATATGATGGTTAAAGAGATGGATGCAAAGTTTATCGTTAGTAAAGCGCAAAATGAACTACACGCCAAAATTTTATCACTGATTGGTGTAGACAGGGTTGTTCGTCCAGAGTATGAAATGGGTAAGCAGATTGCCCATTCAATGAGTGATATTGGCTATAGAAAATAATGTTGTTATATATGTATAAATATGATATGATCATATCAATAATTTTTGATGTGAGGTGATGATTTTGGTCAAACATCATGATAATGCAAAGATCTTTATGGCGTTTTCTGATGTAATGCGGCTGAAGGTTTTGGAAATTCTGCAAAACGGTGAGAAAAACGCTACGGAATTGAAAGAACTGATTGGTGTTGGACAATCCGCTCTATCCTATCACATGAAAATTTTAGTAGAAAGCGGAATTGTAGCCGTTCGCAAGCTGGAAAAATGGACATACTATTCCATCTGTGAAAACGGAAGAGATTATGCTTCCAAATTACTTACAATGTTAACGGCAAAGCACAAAATAGCCGAAACAGAAATTTCGTCCAATGTTATAAAAGAAAAAAGGAGAGTAGGCAACATGCAATCATTTACCATTGTAGTTGACACCAGCTGTGACTTGCACCCAGAATTTATCAAAGAACACGGTATAGAGACGATACCCATTCCATTCTCTTTGGATGGGGTAGAGCATCCGATGGGTTCTTGGCAAAAAATATCAGGTAAAGAATTTTATAATGCTTTACGAGACGGTGGCAAGGCAGCCACATCATTAATAAACCCAGATGGTTTTGTAGAATCTTTTACAGCGTACGCCCAGCAAGGAAAAGACACGCTATATATCATTCTAAGTGGTGCGCTGTCAGGCACATATCAAAGTGCATTACTTGCCCTTGAACAAGTTAAAGAAACGTACCCCAATTGCAACATATACCCAATTGACAGCATTAGTGCTACATCAGTAAACGGATTATTGGCTATGCTTGCGGTAAAAAAGCGTGAAGAAGGTTTGACAGCAGAAGAAACAGCGGCTTGGCTGAATGAGAAAAAGCATAGCCTCCTTGGATTTTTTACTGTAGATGATTTAATGTATTTGCATAGGGGCGGACGTTTAAGTAAACTTTCCGCCATAGGCGGTTCCCTATTAAGTGTAAAACCTATACTCAACATTCAGCCTGACGGATCACTAGCCTTGAAGAATAAGACCCGCGGGCGTGTATCTGCACTTAAAATGCTGGTAAATCAGTTAAAACGCAGCATTAATGCCGATACCACACTTGACACTGTACTTATTCCACATACAGACTGTGAGGAAGATGCGTTTAAACTCGCAGAAATGGTTAAGGATACCGTTCCAGTACGTGAAGTAATTCCTATGATGATGGGGCCGGTTATAGGTGCTCATGTGGGGCCCGGTGCTATTGCAGTCGTTTTTGAAGCGGACATGACTCGTGGGGAGTACGAAAAAAAGTTTTATTAAATTTGTATAAAAAAGCGGATACTTCCAATAATGTGAAGCATCCGCTTTTGCTCATCTCAAAATTATACATATGCAAGTCTATTCATAAAAGGATAACTCCTTTTCCAACCACTTCTTCACAAATTCACGTTCGTTATTTTCATTAACAGGTAAAATAAAATTTATTATCCAACATTTAAGATGTTCTTCACCATCCAGCGAAAACGAAAGGTTTTTACCATTGCATTTTGGATTGCACGCATCGGGGTCTGCTTTCTTTAAGCAAGTAAACCCATTTTTTACAGCATCATAGATGCTTTTTGGTGCATCCGCTAATAAATCAGGTTGTTCCGTAATCAAACGTGATTTTATCCTTATGGTGCTCCGTTCAAATGATATGTTGATTGAGCATATATTTGCCGTTCCTTTTTTTGGAATATACGTAAACTGGTACTCGTTCATGTTAATTTTTGCTTCACATTTACACTTATTATGAAGGAGCATACCATGTAACTCCACAAAAAAATCTCTATAATCCTTGGGCAAAAACTTTGTAATAACCGGTATTTCATAAATATATTTTTTGGGCATGGATAGAGCAGAGTAATCACACCTGGCAAATGTGTGGATTATATCGGCTAAATGTATATCTCTGCAGATTTTAGCCACGGCTTCTGCCAGCACTTTCAATCCAATCAGAGCTATTGCATTATCAGGGTAATGCAGTTCTATAATTCCGACTTTATTGAGATTTAAGGATTTTGCTGATAGATCTATTGAAAAAACCAAACCGGCATCTTTTAGTAAGCGCATATATTCAAGGGGTTTGTTGCCACGCATTTTTTTATATAACGCATTTAGCTCACTGCCATCAATTAACAAACTGCCACCGCTATCACCGGGCTTACCGCATACACCCATTGCATATAATAACGACAACGGTTTTCCTATATCCGCGTAAATATTTGTAAGCCCGAGACTGTTTGCCGTAGCCTCTTCTTCTGTTATCGGATTATTTACATCATGCAGCATGACATCGTATATTTGAATAAGCAGAGAAGAGAAACCTTTTATTCCAATACGCACATCCGCCTCGGTAAAACCATCAATCAAATTGCCTGAAACAATGTAATCATCCGGGAAGTCACATATTACATTTTCCTTCATTTTGGTTATCATTTCTTTAATGCCTATCATTTGCATTCCTCCTCGGCCTGTCTTTATTTATCCTTCTTTATTTATCCTTTAATGGAATGTAATAATACATTTCCGGATTGGTATCGTCCGCATCAATATATACTTCGATGGGGTAGCAGCCACCTAGGATGCTGCCGCCATTCATTTTGAATACATTGTGTTCTATTTCGCTGGGCTTGTATAACTCAACATCGTCCATATGTTCCGGCAGCCAAACGTTATTAATATATTCATTGGCGGTTTGCATACCTTCACCGGGGCCATCCTCCCCGCCTACAAGCCTCATAAAAATCTCCGAACGGAATGTAACCAAGGCAAAGTTCTTAAAACAGAAATAGACTGCAATCAA
>Ga0123352_10002977_pt1 | contig 24118 bp, 26 predicted proteins | sample TergutLab28metaG_FD_89700 | JGI IMG/M metagenome (GOLD analysis project Ga0123352, IMG submission 89700) | Labiotermes labralis P1 segment gut microbial communities from Petit-Saut dam, French Guiana - Lab288 P1 | ecosystem: Host-associated > Arthropoda: Insects > Digestive system > Gut ...
AACAATTTGATGAGACAATAGACCACATAATATCAGCATGCCCAATACTGGCAAAAGAACAGTACATAAAAAGACATGATAGAGTGTGTGCACAACTACACTTCAACATATGCAAGGAAACAGGGGTACAATTAGACAAAAAACACTGGTATGAACATGTGTCAAAATCAGTAAAAACAAGTAAAGGAGGCAAGGTAACCATATTGTGGAATCAACAAGTAAAAACTGACAGAACTATCCCCATCAACAAACCAGATATTATAATTCGTGATAATGAAAAGGGAACATGTATGTTCATGTAATGTAATGTAATTTATTTGGGTTCTATAAATCCAAATTTGGATACAATCCTGTGGATACAGACATTGTCACATACATACTATCTAACATAATATACATAGTGTTGGAAGAATATTGGCTATAAATAAAAGTAAAATAATAAAACACCTAAAACCAATTGTCAATTCAGTTTCAATGGAATATCTCTGATAATTAAAATATTCTTTACTATTATAAAAGGAATGTATAAGTAAAAGCCTCTTTAAAGCATTCCGAAACAGTAATATCTCATTAGCTAAGTCGTCGATATTGTGAGGATGGTTGTTAAAAATTTTAATTGCTGAGTAGTACACTCCCTTTTGCAACTTTGTTAGATTAGCTGCAGGTGGATGTAAGTTGGTTTTAAATCTTGTGGGAATAATGTGGATCTGATTATTTGTATAAAATAAATGTTTGTTTTTTAATCACAAATATTGATATTGAGAATATAATGGTAGTATTTCTAATTTTTTGAACAGTTCCCTACATGAATCTCTCATTTTGAATTTGTGATGATTCTAATCACCCTTTTTTTAAATTTTGAAAATCTTATCACTATATAGTTGATTTCCCCCCAAAATTATCCCATAACTCATAACTGAATATATGTATGCAAAACAGACCATTCTTAAAGTTTCTGGAGACATTATAGCTTGTATCATTCGAATTACAAAACATGCTGTATTCAATTTGGACATCATTTGGTCTTCCACGATAGGGAGCTATCAATGATCAAACCCAAAAATTTTGTATTTGATGAGCTTGTGATATAATTACCCTGGTAGTTAAGTTTCAAATCATAATCCCATCTATTCTTCATATTAAATTGTAAGTAATGTGTTTTATTGTAATTTAATATTAATTGGATTACTTTAAACCAATTATTAATATCCCCAAATATTTTATTTACTTTTGTTTCAAAATTTTCCAATTTGGACTAGTTACTATTATACTGGTATCGTATGGATTTTGGTTCCAATGGATGCTAAATTTGGCAAGTCATTTATATAGATTAGAAAAAAAATGGGTCCCACAATTGATCCTTGTGGTACCCCCTGTTTTATTTTCTCCCAGGTGGATTCAATACCATTATTATGATTTAAAATTACTTTTTGATATCTTCCATCTAAATAAGATTTTACTAGATTGTAAAATTTTCCTGACACTCCATAGAATTTCATTTTCCCTAAATCACAGCATGATTAATACAGTCAAATGCTTTATGGAGGTCACAAAATATTCCTCCAATCATCTGTTTGTTGTTCAATACTGTCAGTATTTCATTTAGTAATATATAAGAAGCATTTTCTGTTGAGACTTCGCTTTGAAAACCACAATGATGGTCGTTCAACATAACAATACTGTTCAGATGATCAAACAATGTTTTGTATATGACTTTTTCGAAAATTTTAGAAAATAGAGGCAATAGGGAGATTGGTCAACACACATTTTATCAGAATGGCACATGTTTCAGATCACTCAAAACATCATCAGATGTATGCAGACTTAAAATATACAGGAAAATGCAATTACATAAAGTTGCCATCTCTGTATTTGTGGGATAACACAAGTTTACAAAAAAATTTTCTTATTCTTTGTCTGGCATTATAATCCTTGGCAGATCGTAAGCCGAAGACAGTTGCCATCCATGTTCTGCGTCCTGTGACTTACATATCCATTTCCTTATACTTGCAAATCATTGTTTATGCTGGGTTGTCTCCATTGTTTCCATCTGGTTTCAAAGTCAGAAGGTTTTCAAGATACATATTTTATATGGGGTGGGGATGTCAGCCTCATGCCCAACCTCCAACCTGGAGGACCAGGGTATCCCATTTAGTCTGGGTCATCACCTTGACCTATCTGACACAGGAGGCCCTACCAGTAGCGTAGCATAGCTACTGGTAGGGCCAGCATAGCTCTATAGCTCTCAGGATCATTTGACCACGCAAGCCCCACCACTACATCAAAGTAGGGATACCTTCGGTGGGGGTATTAAAGTACAAAATTCTAGGATGTGTGAAGAAGTTACAAGAATAAGTTATAGGAATGAAAGTGTTAAAAAAATTATACATATATAAACAGAGCTGAAGCCTTGGCTACCAGAGTGGAACTGATGATATATATACATAAATACATAGCAAAATAGCAAATACTTAATGCAGTATGTGTTGAATTATATGTTATAAATTTCAATATAACTGTTTAATCTAGATTTGGGACTACATTACTGGAAGCAATCCATGTCATATATGAGAAATAAGTTCAACACGGAACAGAAGTCTTCAAAATGTTATAATCTGGAAAAAAAAAACTCACATAACACACATAAACTACATACTGATACATGCACAAAAAGTAATCACATATTTACATATATACAATTCTTGAAGACCCTGTACTGAAATGTGGATAATTTGAACATTATGTAAGTCAGTGGGAAAAAAAGTAATGCCACATAATTTCTACACATATGCCTAACTGTAGTGCACTGTACTTCTAGTCAAGATTGATGTGTACTGCTTTTTGTCATATTGATAATGATGCTTACAGTGAACATGGCGGGCTGGAGATAAACTGCCGAGACACCACTGGTTATAGGGAAAAAACAAAGAGGCATTACTTCTCTACTGACTTACTTGTGGGACAGGATTGTCATCTTCCTCTTTATAGCCCTCTGCCTCTTGCTTCATTCAATGACCTTTTTTTTCACTTGCACCACCATGGAATACCAAAATACCAATTCTTGTGACACCTCTCACAATACCATCTACTATTTTGTGGCTGTGCAGCGAACAACTAAATGTCCCAATCCATCCAAAATCAACTGTCTCCTTGATGGCAACTCTCATCTTCTCTTCAACTGACCCTATGTGAGCAACCTTTGCCATCTTAGATTCCAGCAGAGATACAGAAGCACCTACAGTCTCTACCAGCTTCTCGGAAGGATAGGTTAGAAACTGATTGTCTTCATCGTACTCTGTGAAATATATGAAAGCATTAGTTGCCAACAACAATGGGGATGTGAGACATGTTGAACAGTCATCACAGTTGATGCCACGTAGCACACGCCTGGCAATGAAACCAGTGACATATGCTACTGACAAGAGTTTCAAGTCGCAATTGAGCACCTCCTCCTGATGCACTTGCTCTCCAACATGAATAGGAACAGCACCATCTGTTCCAGTGCCATGATTTGTGGATGGATGTGGTAGAGAAGCATCAGATTCCTCTAAGAATGAATGTAGATTGTCCAGAAGCTCAATCTTATCATCCTCACAGTTAGTGTTCCTCAGATCTCTAAAAGCAAGGCCATTGATGATACTAGTCTTCAGGGCATCTACAAACTGTTCCACAGTTGGGTTATTGTTCTAACCACAGTGCAAACGAATAACACCAAATGTGTTCTCAAGGGGATCCTGATTGAGGTTTTGGGTCTCAAGGTACTTGAAACCTGCCTCTTTCAACATCCTCCACACATGCCAGACAACACCAATATTAAACAGCCACCCATTTTGTAATGGAGGAAGTTTATTAAAGGCAGGTTTACCATCCTTGAGGAAGGTCCAGCTACTTACCCCAATGTTTGCCTTGTCCCAGTAACCCATATGAGGACAGTCACTGCTAAGTGGGTGAAGCAATTTTTTAAATGGGGGCGCATGAAAGTTGCTATTAAAACTGTCAAACAGTTGATCAACCTCTTCCACAAACACACCAGTTGCAACACAGTCAGCAACAAAGTTCCCTGAAACAAACATAAAAGAAAATTACAACATGGGAAACTTCATGGTCATCATATAGTCAGAAAGGAATATTGTCATACTAAGAAGTATGTTAAATTCATATACGTCACCTTACTTCTTATTACTAAACAATGAAGTAAGAGCAGCATTCCTTACCTTGAGAAGCAACGCTGGTTAAACTTGCTCCTACAGTGTGACTCATCACCTGAGCAGCCAAGCTGACTTTCATTGCATCCTGTGCCACAGGGGCCAGATGGGCATTTGTAAGCTTGTAGAAAAGGTGGACAACATTACTTTTGTCCCATTGGTACACATTTAAAATGTGTTCCCACTTTGCAGTGACAGGAAGCTGGTTGTGCATGAGCACAGATTTAAACTGCACATCATATTTGTGAAAAAGGTTCCTGGTGCATTTCAGGTGTGGAGGATGATATACTGTCACAATCTCTTGATTCCGAAACCAAAGAATGGCTTCCGTCTGGTAGTACCCAACATCTGTAAGGCACTGACATTGTTGGCACCCATGTCACAGACAGTGGCAACAATGTGCAGTCCAGCATTCTGGCAAGCGCCAAGAACCTCCTTCAAGAATTTCATCAAGAGACCAGCCTTAGTGCTTCCACGTATGAAGTAGTAAGCAACTGGCTGCTTCCACTTTCGATGCAGACCACGGACCATGAAAAGTGGAGCATTTGCAAAATTGCAAGTCCTCTCTGTTCCATAGTCCTCATAACCCTCAATACAGTCAAGCTTCTGATTAAAACTGACATTCTCTGTGATTGACATTTCATCAAACAAGAGACAACAGTACCGGTCTCTATCAGACATTTTCTGCAGAGCGCGCTGGAGTGCACCGAACACATGGGCATTGATGCCTGCTGCAAAGTGAACAGTACTGAGTACAGATTGCAAGGTGCGCCTAGATAGAAGACGGAGCAGTAATCGGAGGAAGGCACAGGATTTTGGGCTGCGTTTAAGAAGGGGCAAAGTTCCACCTCCTGCCATTTGGCTCACGCTTATTATTCGTAATACCCATTCAATAACCTGATACCCTCTGCATGCAAAGAAGTTGAAATGTCTTCCGTCACTGCAATTACTTCCACAACAGAAACAAATTTCAAATTTTGCCTACACTTCCTTCTTAACTTACAGAGCACACTCACCTTCTTACAAATCCTATCATAAAGTAATTTTTCCCTTGGTGTAAACTGTGACACCGTAGCCAAATTCAATTCCCTTAATAAAGGGTGTCTTGCTCTAGGCTTCGAGGAGGGATTTGGACAATTGATGCGCCTGAATTCCCCATCAGAAGCATTTAAGGTTAAAGGACAGGAGATGTCTTCAACTGCAAACATGCTGGCTGCTGGTGGTGTGGACTTGACTGTACAGATTTGACAGGAAGTGCATGGACTGTCTCCAAGGATAGAAAGAGGTGTCAGAAAGAGCATGGGGACACAGGCAACTTGCCAAAGGTTCTACAGAGTGCCTGGACATGAAGGTTCTTCTGGGGAGATAAAAGTGAGGGTAGTGAATTCAAATCTGTGAATGTGGAATCAGGAAACCACGGTGTTGGATCTTGTGAAGCCAAGTCTGAGCTACATGGCACTGCCCCTCTGTTGAGTCGTTTCTTTTCAGGTGTTGTGAAGTCTGTCTCCAAAAAGTGATTTTTGCATATATACTTCTTATGAAGGGTTCTGGCAACCTCAGTACTGTAGGGCTTACCAATCTTTTGGGCCCATAACTGAGCACTGTAAAAGAATAAATTAATTTTAGTATAACAATCAGAGCATAATGTACTCTTTAATCCACTTCATGCATTTTAAATCAAGGGGTTTGGAATATAGAATTAATCATACTGAATGATTACAGCTTCGATTCTTTGGCATAAAAGGTCACACTAAAAATATTTGGATGTACAGACCACATGTGAATATATACGTATACGTTATAATTGCAGTAATTAAAAATTGTGTTGCATAACATAACGAACATACCGCCCTGCATCCTTGGGAAACCTGAAAAGAACCCCTGCTCTGTCTCTGTTGGAAATCGTGCACCGAAAACAAAACACAAATTTGCTGAAGTAATTAAATACACTATAAAATGGTTTAGGTTACGTTCAATAGATGCATTATAAACATAACATTCATAATAAAAATCAAAATTCCACAATGAACTCTTCTTACCGTCACACACAACTGCACTTAACACAGCACGTGGCATTGACGGGTTATACCCCGAAAGGAACGTAGCACTCGTATCATTATATATATAACATGATTTAGGTTACTGTAAAGACATACATAACAAACTTACCGTTCACAATACAATCCCAAATTCCACAATAGAACCAACCTCACCGTCTCAGAAAAGCACACAACGCACCCCACGTGGACTAGCCAGGTAAAACCTAGAAGAACGCAACGTTCACACACACACATATATATATATATATATATAAACGTAACATGATTTCGGTTACGCTCAACGCTTCAGTAACAAATTTAACGTTTGCAATAAATTTCAGAAGGTCCAAAAATGAAATTGCAACAACCTGTTTGTTACCTCGAACAAAGCCAGCGAAGAAATATGGCCGCTCAGCGCACGGCATGTGTACGTGTGACGCACTTACTGACACCTGTTGATCTAACTATGGAAGTACGAGCTATTAGTTCGGTGATCTCAGCTGTGAGATGTCGCTAGTGCATGATTCTTTCGTGCCCATTACAGTTGCAAAGGGGTCTAAACAATATCTAAAAATCCAGTTCTCTCCTTATATCAAACTGCATATTAATTTAAAAAGATTATTTGGTTAATACTTGCAGGAAATAGTCGCTCTTTTTTGTAATAAGTGTGTGAAATGTACAGGTAGACGTTACAATCTCAGGAGACTGAAATGTGATTTAAAAAGAAGCCGACAAGTTTCTAAAATATAAAGGCCTTACAATAAAAATACAGCGTATGTGGAATGTAAAAACAAAGGTGATACCAGTAATAATAGGCGCGACTGGGACTATTTCAAAGTCATTTACAAAATACGTGAGCAACATACCAGGAAAACATAAAGTCAAGGAACTACAGAAAACAGCCATATTGAGCACTGCACACATACTTCGGAAAGTACTAATGTAAAAGTACAATAGATTAAACGATGAAACTAACGATATAAGCACCGTGAGTAGTAACAACAGAATGGTTGCAACACTGTATTCCCTAGGGACATAGTTTGTCTCAGGAATATAAGTATAAATACCCTACATAAAGGAGATGATGATGATGATAATAATAATAATTAGTGCACCCCTATAGTTATGATCTAACTACAACCATGGCGCTTCACGTGAGAAAATGCCACTCTCGAGTTGAGTTGCTGATACAGATTGGATCACAGACCACCGGCGGCTGTTGTTAGTCACGTTGGTCAGCGTGATTGTTAGTCACGTTGGTACGGATGCCATGAATGTTGGTACGCCTCAGTCGCGCATGGTTAGTTAGTAGGTGGTTTGTAGATTAACACAGCGAATGGATGTAAGTATTGCAGATTTCATGAACCATATTGCATTTCAGATTTCCGTTTAAAACTTTGAGGTGTACAAATTGAACAGAACGAATGGTCCAGATTGAAGTTAACGATGGATCCGTAGAGCAGTGATACGAATTGGAGTGTTCGCAGACTGACACAAGCGAACGCATTGTAATGTCGGTTGTTATTCAATTTATTAATATAGAAAGTGTGCAAATAATTCCGTCTTCCTTTACACCGAAGTGCTTCCCAGGGTAATAAAGTTACACCCCTCATTAGTGTATGCGCATGGATAGGCCTTTATATTATTCTCGAAGTTTTTGCAACCTTGTTGCATGGCCCAGCAGGTCGTAGCTTTTTTGCCCGCTGTTGTGTCTCGCAAGTCGAAATGTTCAAGGACAGGTGTAGTTTACACATTAGTTGCTTTCTTTGAACTTAATTCGAACGTGTTAACTCTAGCAGGCAGCTTTTCTTTTATTATGTACATGCATACTTGCATTACGTTACATTACATTTCTTGGATCCAGAAACGTATCGCAGCATGTCACAATAGCACTATACAAAAGAAGAGCACACAAAATTAGATCAGCGTACCAAAATAGAAGAACATTTATGCAAAGTCACACTTAAATGACAGCACAGTTTCGTACATTTAATATATCATACTTTTAAATTATAAATTGTAATTGATAATGGCAGGTCAGGTTCATCTGGTGTCTGAAGGCTATCAGACGTGGGACAGACAGATATGCTCATAATAATTTCAGAAATTTAAGAATGCAGCAAATCAGTAGGAGTGTAGCACTACATTCCATGAACGGTGAAAAAAAACTGGAAATATTTATCTTCAATACACATCCTTTAGACTGTCAATAGAAGTACATTCTACTTAAGTGCATATCTTCAAGAGAAAGTTCCCAATTCAGATATGAGAGACCACTATACAATATACACTGACCATCATCTGAAGAATAACCTATGCTTTTACTGATTTTACCTTTTAACATTTTAACATTATTACTTATGCATCTTCACTTAGGTATATTCTTGATCCTTTCTTTTGTTTAAGAACTATAACATTAACTTACTTGATTACTTACTCCATGGAACAGAGTCATTCTTGAGAAGCTAACCGGTTGTCAGCTAGTCAAGAAATTCCCAGCATTTTATGGAACCTGAAGGTTCATTACTTCATTCACAAGTGCCTGCCACCTGTCCCTATCATGAGCCAGCTCAATCTAGTCCATACCACCACATCCTACTTCCTGAAGATCCATCTTAATATTATCCTCCCATCTACCCCTGGGTCTCACAAGTGGTCTTTTTCCCTCAGGTTCCCCGCCAAAACCCTGTATACGCCTCTCCTCTCCCCCATACACACTACATGCCCCGCCCATCTCATTTTACTCAATTTTATCACCCCAATGATATTGAGTGAGGAGTACAGTTCATTCAACTTCTCATTATGCAGCTTTCTTCACTCCCTTGTTACCTTGTCCCTCCTAGGAGGCCCAAATATTCTCCTCAGCACTCTATTCTCAAACACCCTCAGCCTGCCTTCCTCCCTCATTGTCAGCGACAAGTTTCACACCCATACAACACAACAGGCAGAATTACAGTTCTTATATATTAATCTTTAAATTTTTGGATAGCAACTGGAAGACAAAAGATTCTGCACGGAATGATAGCAAGCATTCCCTGACTTCAATATGCTGTTAATTTTTTCGTGAATAGAACTTTTATTTGTTAAAGTTGTTCCCAAATATTTGATCTCTTCTACCCTTTCAAAGAATCTATTATCACTCTTCATATTGTGACTTTGTCCTGCATTCTGATGTCGAGACATGACCATGTACTTAGTTTTATCAGCGTTTACTTCAACTCCAATCTCCTTAGTAGCCACTATGTAAGTTTCTGCATTTTCCTCTATAGTCTATACACTTCCTCTGAATATATTAACATCATCAGCATAAACCAGAAGCTGATGTGTACCATTTAATTTCAAGCCATCCTCGATTACCTGAACCCTCCTAATGGTGTACTCTAAAGCAAAGTTGAAAAGCAATGACGAAGGAGCATCTCCTTGTTTAAAACCATTCCTAATAGGAAACACGTCAGACACTTGACTACCCGGACTCTGCTATAGGTTTGATTCTGACACATTTTTATTAGCCTCTGCAGTTTCATAGAGATACCTGACTCTGAGAATGTTATACAAGACCTCCCTCCTAACTGAATCATAAGCTTTCTTGAAGTCTTAAGGACTATAAACATAGTTATATAAATTATTTTTCCCCATGGCTATTCTACCAGTGTTATGTATACTTATGTAGCAATACCAATTGTGAGGTTTTTGAGATCTCTATTTCATATAAACTGTGTGTGTGTTTGTATGTGTAAGGTACCTTATTGCTCATTCACTTGAAAAATTTTGTAAGTTTAAGAGACATGGACTCGAACCAACGTAGCTTGTTTCTGAACAGTACCACTATCCTGTTTTAATGGGCTTGTCTATGCCTGCTACATGTAAGAACACCCCTATCACCTCATCCATCACTGGCAGCAGAGCTAGGGTGCATACACACCAACAGAGTCAAGTCGAGGCCAATCCAGTCCAGTCAGACTCACTAAGACGCGGCAGTGACTCTGTGGCTTACTTACAATGGTAGCTGCGGCAGTGCGTACACACCAGCAGAGTCGAGTTGAGTCACACGAGTCTTGTCGAGTCAAGAGTCTTGATGCCACATGTTCCACTTTCGTCAGTCAGGCTCTAGTGATCGGGCGTGACAGCTGCTATCTTGAGGAAGAAATGGATGTGGAAAAGCTTATTCTTTTAGTTAAGGACCACGAGGCAATTTATGACGCCTTGCGTTGTGAACACCGGAACCACATCTTACATTGATGATATTGTTCATAACAACAAAAACAACAGCACCACTAACAACAGTAATAATGTTCTTATTGTTATTAGGCCTTCTATTTAAAGTTTGTATACATTATTTTTGGCATAGTAGAGAGTGACAACTGACTTTCAACTGGCTTCAAATTAAAGATAGTGTAATGTGTTTATAGTGTATTATTGTTATTATTATTATTATTATTATCATCATCATCATCATTGTTTTAATCAAGGGATAGTTGAAAGAAGGAAGTAATAAAAGTAATGGAATGTGCTACTTCAAATATTTTCTTTACTGTAAGTTAATTATATTCAGATTACGTTCGTGGTTTCAGGGGGAAAGCTTCATCCGCTATAAAGTACAGTAGGATACTTATGCTTGTACCTGGAATATTTCTAATTGGAGGAACATTTAGGTCATCAGAACCAAACGCCTTTCCAAAATTTGAGTTACTAAAAACACTGTTATCATTTTCATGTCCATGGGCTCCTACATCAATCAGTGTGAAGTAGCAGTTTTCATCAACCACACCTAACAAGTTCATTGAGTGAAAGCTTTCGTAATTAAAGTACAAAGATCCTGTGTTTGGTGGGCATTTGATGTGGCAGTGTTACCTGTCTCAGCTTCCTATGCAATTAGGCATTTTACAGATATTGTTGAACTCATCTGCAATTCACAGCCATATTTCCGAAGCAGGGACTCTTTTATATATATAGGTTGCAGTACCTTCCAAATGGCTTTTCCGGACTCAAGTACAATGCCCTGTGCTGTATTCTTTCAAACCCAAAAAGTACCCCAAAGAAGCAAGTAATTCCCCATTGGCAAGATACCTGAAACATACTTTATTTTTCAGACTCCCAGAAATGTAAGGACAAATGACACAACTTAAATAATTATATGAGGGAAAGAAAAAAAACCAAAAGAAAAAATATCCGGAAGTGGGGCTACGGTGAGAGGAAATGGTCATTTTATGGTGTCATGAATTTTTTGGAGTACTAATTGCAGCATAGAACTATGGAAATATTACAGAGAAAGTAACTGCAACTGAAGTTTCATTCACTGATCCAGATGAAACTGAAATGGACAATTCTGAACAACTGGAAGGAGAATATAAGTCATTATCAGAAACTGGGAAGAGGGTCGAGTAAAAAAAAGCAGCCAGCAGGAATTAATAGAGGACGAAAAATGCAAAAATTAACTGCTGTTGATATCGGCAGACAATACTGGACTCCTTGAAAGAAATCAGTAATGAATGGAGGAGATCCTGGTTTCGAATATCCGTTACAATTCTAATTGAACAAAAAAAGACATAGGCTACTCTCTCTCTCTCTCTCTCTCTCTCTCTCTCTATATATATATATATATATATATAATTGAAGAAATAAAAGGTAAATAGGAGTAAATAATGTTACTATCTAGGACACTAACTAAGAAAAGGGTAGCTCCAATAATATCGAGAATCCCTTTCTTGTCTCTTGTCTTTTTATAGGACGTACCTCAAAAAAATTACAAGTCTTTCTTCAGGTGTAATCGCCTTCCTATAGTTGGTGTTTTGTTTTTGTATTTCCTCTCCCACCAGTTGTGACAGACGGTAGAACAGCTCTATATTCATTCTAAAAAGCTACGGAATTTCTCTTCATCCTCGAGCAGATCCAGATACAGGTGGCTAAATATTTCGAAATCTGGTCTCTTTATGTTTGTCAGGTGCACCCACATGTTCCGTCTCTTATGACACCACTCCTCCACATAATCATGTACAAAACAAGCATGTTAAAATTTTCCATTGCTTTAGAGTTCTTTACTTGTGCACTGTGCAAAGAGTACTAAAAACCCACTGAGACTCGCGGAGACTTGACTGGACTCGACTTGGTCAGTGTGAACACCCCTTGACTCTAGAGTCTGACTGGATTGGACTTGACTTGACTCTGTTGGTGTGTACGCACCCCTAGCTAGCCGTATGCCTGGGAAAATTAATGACCTTTAATTCATTTTTTAACTTCAAATTAAGCAAATGTATTGGTACCTTCGGTTAATATATACGTGGCGTGATGGATTGTAATGAATGGAAGACAGAGAAGCGCCACAAATGCACAAATATGGGGAAAGTAAAACAACTCGAATTAAGATAGCAACTCTACATCACGTGACTTCCGGTTCGGCACTTAGAAAATTTTAGGCCACTTGATTTTTGTTGAACAGAGGGAACATGCTGTTAAGTCTTAAAAGTGCTTCTTCATTTACTCCATGAACTTTTATGGATGATTTCAGATGTCTCCTTCCAAAGATTACTTATCTGCTTTTGCTGTTTACAATTCCAAGAAAACTCAAAGGAAAAGAAAGAGTATATATGGCAGCAAGGCTGGTCACATTGATGGTGTGTCTAAAACATTAGGGGAATCTGATGTGGAAGAAATTCTAAATGATAAAGATGAACCCACTGAATCCAGTTTTTGTAATGTCACAGACAAGAAGAAAAGAAAGAGAAATGACATTTCCTTTACATTCGTCAGTGATCAGCCCAGGACTTCTGATGCTGAAATTGTAAATGTAGATGAGGATTCTGATGATGTACTACTAATTGAGAATGCAAATAAAAGGATAAAGAGAAAAGTTATTGTGTTAAATCCAGAAAGTGAAGAAGACCATGAGGATGAGGAAATTGTTTTTGAGGATACAACCATTAGGAGAAGAAAATCAACAAAAGGAATGAAGAAACATGGGAGTGACAGTATAGTTTCAGAGGCCGAAGATATTTTTATAATAAAAGAGGATGATGCAGAAGAGGACAAATCTACTGGCAACAGCTTGGTGGAGGGCAGAAAGTTACTTGCATGGCTTATAAATCCAGTTGTTCCAGAAGAATTCTTCAAGTAAGTTTGAGATTAGTTCACTTGGGAAGATAAACTGTAAGTTAAGAATGAGAAGAAGTGCCACAGAATGAATGTCCATATAAAGTTTTATTCATTAATTGCTGTTAAGGTATTTTTAAGAATTATCACGTGATTTTGTGAATCTTGATTTTCTGTTATGCCAGCACAGTTTGGTTTGTGCTGTGTTTTAATCACAGAGCTTGCCAGAGATTAATTCTAGGTTCCTGTGTGTATGAATTTGATTGATACCTCTGGTACACTGCAGCCACTTCCAAATGGTGTCTAGTTTTGAATTGTAAGAGAGCAAAAACAACACCATAGGCACTTTTTCAATGTATTTTCTGATATCACCATCAGTGTTTTAGCCCTTTACATACATATGCAAAATGACAATTCATGCATGACTGAAAAGTTGAGCGAATGAATTTAACGATGCCTGTCAATTTTATTCGGTTACACAAAGTTGTAAAAAGTCAGAAGTGAAGACCTAGAAGTAGATGAGAGAACAGTACTGAGGTAGCTGTTAATGAAATGAGGTGTGGCAATTTAGACTAGGTTCTTCTGGTTCAGTATATTGTCATGTGAATACATTAAAGAACCATCCTTGGAGTTGTAAGAGATTCTTTACATGCCAAGGCATCTCAGTTTCTGTTTACTCAGTTGAACTTTCTATTGATTTAATATTATAATGTATTAATTACATTACTCATGTTTATAAAGGGAACTTGATGGAGAAGGTAATGTGTCTTGAAATGTAGTTAATTTACATTAATATTATTAATATCATACAGCAACCAACAGAAACACAATGATGCTGCTCAGTTGCCAGATTGTGTTTGAATTTTCATGCATCATAACATATACCTAAGTCTGTAAATGTACATTGCTTTTTCTAGCTAGTATTTATTTCTGTTGATCAGGCACCTTTGAATAATCATATATTACTGTCAATGAATTAAGAGTAGACAGATTATGTACTTGAAATGTACATGAGAAGTCAGCCATGCAGCTTTATAATGCAAATGTTTTTGACTTACATGACCTGTACATAATTGAACTGACAATGTATGAAGACCATACTAAAAGTCACAAATGTAGTGAAAATATGAACTAATTCCAAGCAGTATTGCAGTGTGTGAAATATGTGGTCATATTTTGATGTGATATAATATCTGGTTAGGACACTTTTTGGCAATGTGCAGTGACAGAATTTCTAGTTGAGGAGGAACAGATGTTGATGCACAGATTCATTGTGCATGTGGAGATGCCTGCATGTGCACTAGCTATGACATAGGATTGGTAAACCCTTTCAAAGACGGGAACACAGACATTGCCGAACAACCTGTAGTGGTTGTCCATGAACTACCTCTACCAAGAGATATTAAGGAAAAATAAGTGAGTTCATAAGAGAGGAAGGACATGTGACAGGGAAATGGTAGCAGAGATTGATATAAGGCACCGTAAGGTCCAGGGGGTGGTGGAAGGTTTGGAATACTGGAAAGTTTATGCCTCTGAACTCATCACTTTCTATTGGAGCACAAACATCACCAAAAAGTTTCCTTGCATTTGCAGAAAGAGTATGCTGCTGAAGGCAGAGAGTTTCTTCACAGCATCATGATAGGTGACAAAAGCTGGTTTCATCACTTTCATCCAGGAACTAAGTAACAAAAGCATGGAATGGTGTCATCATGCAACACTGCCCAAGAAATAGTGGTCAAATCAATGCCCTGCATCTGTCTGACCATGTAAACTGTCTTTTGTAATGCTAAAGGATGCTTATTGGTTAAGTTTGGCCATGAGAGGAAACCATCAATGCTGCACATTATCTTCAGAAAATGTAGAATCTTCATAGTGCTCTTATGTGACAAATGTCAGGGGAACAGAAAGATATCCTCTAGTATGACAGTGCATGACCTCACACTGCTTATCTTTGTATGGAGAGGATTCAGAAGAGCAGCTGGTAACTTCTCCCTCATCCACCTTACATTCTGGAACTGGCACCCTTGACTACCATCTGTTTGGATTTTAAAGAATCGGACATGAGGCCAGCAGTATGCAACCAATGACACTGTCCAGGAATCTGTCCATTGTCATTTTCAAACTGCTGCAAGCAGATATTCACACTTCCAGAATGGTGGCATTATTGCATTGACACAGGATGGGGATTTTGTGCAGAAGTGAATACAGTGCACAGATATGATTGACATGTGTTGTTTTTCTATGCATACCTTTTCCTGACTGTGAAATTAGTGATCACCAGGTACCCATCAAATAGGAGACTGGGCGAGCCAGAGAGCTGAATGGACATTTTGGAGGCATCTCTTTTTCCTGCCAGGAATTGGACAATGATGTATCAGTTGTCCAGTCCATTGCCTGGTCCCTGTACCTACTTTTATATACATGAATTGCCCAGTTACTGTATTGACCATGCTATTTTGGCTTCTTTGGAGGTGAAATCTACTTGTTAATGACTGTTATGCATTAGGTAGCACTTGAAATTAATCTCAGTTATTTGAATTATTTCTTGCTGCCAGTCCTTTGGAGTGTATAAATAATATGAAGGTACACATTGCACAGCATTACATGAAGATGAGCTGTGAATATTTACAATAAGTGAACATATTATCCTTAACTTGGGCAAAGTATTTCCAGTCATTCGTGCCAGGTCATCATATGAGAGTGAAGTAATTATCATTGTGAGTTATTGACATGCTAACCCCATGTAGGATGTGAACATACTGAACATAGGACATGAGGCATTCTGAAAAATGGTAAGATAGGGACCGCTGATTGATCGTGGTTGGGATGCCAGTAACTTAGTTCCAAATCATTGTTGCAAGGTGAGTAGGTGAAAACACAAGGGCTTTTTACTTCACCGATCTGCTTGGTATATAATTGCATGTGGTTACACGTATGCATTAATTAAAGTTATTAAATCACTACAAGTTACAAGTGTTGTTAATGATCTTAATGTTTAATTTTTCCAAAATTAAAGTGAATAACTACATATTGAGTGTATCACATAATTTAGTCTTAATAGTAAAAAAAGTTTTTATTTTCTTGCAGCACTGCATGGGAGAAAAGGCCACTGCACATAAAGCGCCATGCTGCAGAATACTACAAGACCATTATATCTACACCATATATTGACAAAATTTTGAGAAATAATAATATTCAGTTTACAAAAAATTTGGATGTAACATCATATGCAGATGGTAAAAGAGAGACCCACAATCCTGTTGGGCGTGCTCTACCAAACATTGTGTGGGATTATTACAAGAATGGTTGCAGTGTTCGTTTACTGAATCCACAGACATTCATTCCAAAGCTTGCTATTATAAATTCATCTTTACAAGAATATTTTGGTTGCTTTGTTGGTGCAAATGTGTATTTGACACCTCCAGATTCACAGGGTTTTGCTCCACATTTTGATGACATTGAAGCTTTTATAATGCAAATTGAAGGCAAGAAACACTGGAAATTGTATGCACCAAAGTCAGAATCTGAAACTTTACCAAGATTTTCAAGTGGAAATTTCAGTCAAGATGAAATAGGGGATCCTATAATGGAAATTACTCTTGAACCAGGCGACTTACTGTATTTTCCACGAGGTACAATTCATCAGGGTCGCACTCTACCAGAAAGTCACTCATTACATGTAACATTGTCTTGCTACCAGCGAAACACATGGGGTGACTTAATAGAGAAGGTTGGTAGAATCTTTTTAATGTATATTTAAACATTTTGCAAATCATATTTGGAATACTCCTTGCTTAAAGATGATAGTCCTTGATTACAGATACACTATTTTTTATACCTGTGGACATTTTAGTGGACACATCAGTAGATGGTTAACAAATGTTTACAGGAATCACATGAGGTTATTGTAACAACAGTTGAGCTCATCTTGATGTTTTCACTGGATTTTATCAGTGTCAGTGCTAAAACTGTGTGACAGGACTGTAGTTGACCAGCCATCCAAGACTGAATAATTCATTTTTCTATACAAGCTGGTAGTCTTTTGACTGCTTTTATCACAGTTGGACATCCACATGGGAGCAGGAAGTTGTCCCTGTAAACATGAAAATATTTTGCTTGTTGTATAATTAGTGTAGGATACTTTTTGATATTCTGGCATTTATTTTTAACATTTAATTAATTTATTGATTCCATGATGTGAGTATTCTGATTGTACGAAGTATATTAACATTGTTCTGATGAAGAGAGCAGGAATGACAGCAAAAGAGACAACAAATGATATTATTATATGAGATGAGTCAATAATTATCCACAGTATAGGCTTAACATTTATTGCAACTGTAGAGATCTTACAAATACATCATTTTTCAACATAGTCCCCTTGCTGTATGATGTACCTGTTTCATCGTCATGAAATCTTATTTATGCCCTCAAGTTTTGGGATGAGACAAGTCATGTGTACACTGTTTCCTTCAGTTGCTGCTCTGGCTCCTCCTTGATGCTTAACACTTTTGTAACCATTTTTTAACATTTCAATCCATTCGTAGACACTCCATTGCAGCACAACACTATTTTCACTCTGTACTGACATCCTTCTATACATTTCGGCACTTGGTTCACCCTCAGCCCATACAAAATGTTCACTGTTTGCTGCTCGTCTTTCATGCAAATGAAAAGCAGGATGTCCATCTTTATGGCATGAAACTCACTACAGTAATGCACGGTCAAGGTCATACTGAAAAAATGTTGGGGTGGGGAGTGAGAGAGAGAGAGAGACCATATGTATTGCATTGTTTCCAACCAGCAGTGCAGCCAAACGCAAAAAATGTACCTGCATTGGGGATAATTATCGACTCACCTTCATAAAACTGTTTCTCGGATGTAATTTTTATTTAGTAAGTAGCTGAAATTGTGTTGATTTTTAGTTTTAATTCTTTGAAAGAAATTTTTTTTTAATATCATAACTCTTGTATTAAGCTCACTCTGAGAGAGAGCATGAGTTGAGAATTTTAATTGTATTGACAATGTGCTGAGTACTAATTATGATTTAACATAGCCATCATCGTACATGGGTTGTGTACCGCAGTAGTTATGTTAAATAAAATACAATAGATTGAGGATGTGTGATAGATAACAGGGTTCTGAGAAAAATGTATGGGCCTCAGAGAAGAAGAAGTAACAGGAAGGTGGAGAAAACTGCATAATGAGAAGTTTAGTAATAAATGTTTGTCACCATATATTAGGGTGATGAAATGGGGGAGGATGGAATGGACAAGTCATGTAGCAACATGAGAGAGATGACAGCTGTGTAAAAAAATTTTAGTGAGAAAACCTGTAGGGAAGAGCCCAGTTCGCAAGTCCTAGCCATATGGGAGGATAATATTAAAATTGATCATGAAGAAATAGAGTATAAGAATGTGAAATGTGTTCTTCTGGTTTAGAGAGGAACTAATGGTGGACTCCTGAACAGATTAATTGTTTCGATTCTGTTAAAAGTGAGCCATTTCTTGTGTATATTAATGGGTGTTGCCTTTTGATGAAGGGCTGTGCCTCGTGGAGTTATTAAATTTTACACTGAGTGCATCTGTGAAATGTGTTGCTAAGCCACCATCATCAGTTTGCCAAACATTTTCTGACTTGCATTCATTTCTCTCAGTTCTAGCTTCAGTTAGGTTCAACCTTTTTGGCAGTTATGAAGGTTGTTGGCCACATTCATTAGGATGGGTGAGAAGTCACCATACACCAAGCAATGTGCAGTCATTATCAGTCATAATTAATGTGAGTCACATACTTCTTGGATACATGTCCAGTGATCCGTATGTGCCCATCGATACTGGACACTCAAATAGATGTCCCTCCATATCCTTTGTGACATGCATCAGAGCATTTGCATCATGGTTTTCCCCATGTGCTGTCTGTCATGCACCCACACACTTGCCACCAAGCATTCCTCAGTAGAGTAACTGCTTGTGTCAGCCATATGGACAATACAACTAAATTCCCTGGCTACTGTTGCCAAACTGCCATTGTGCATGTTAGTGTGTACTGTGCTGTGCTGTGCTGTGTAAACTTAAAGTGATTTTGGGTGCATATTGTGTGGGTGTACAGTGATTTCTTGCTTACTGTATGTAATGTACTCTCACAGTATCTGAAGACATAAATACAGTTGAACCATTGGTATGTGAATTTAAGAACAACAGGACTAATAGAATGTGCCAGTAGACAGCCTAATTTGTGTCATCTCTGCAGATTGCACTTTACTTATTTAATTTTTCTTTCTTGTCTTCCAGGCGGTTACTGCAGCTGTACGAATAGCATTGGAAGAGAATGTTGAATTTCGGAAGGGGTTGCCTCATGGTTATTTGAACTTCATGGGTGTTGCACGTAGTGATGAATCATCAACGCAGAGAATGGATTTTATTGAGAAGGTGAAGTCTCTCATGGCAAAACTATCTGACCATGCACCAATTGATGCTGCAGTAGATCAGATGGGGAAGCAGTTCATTCATGATGCACTTCCACCAGTACTAACTGCAGGTAAATATCATTTCCACACAAAGATAAACAGAGAGGGGAAAACTTAAAGTAATATTTATGTAAAAGTAATAAGCTATATCATACTTTGAACTTGCTTGACAAGTGGCATTTATTTATTTTAGTCACAACCTATGTCAAGAATGATTTTTACAGCCAGTATGTGTCTCCTGGTGCTTATTAAAGAGTGGTATTGGAACACTGTATATTTCCATTCTGCTAAATTGGGTTTGACAAAATTGGAAGCATGGGACTTTACCAGTGCAGCTGTCTTTACCATAAACTGGAAGCAACCCCATCAATTCCTGAGTGTCACTCCTTCCTAGAATTTTGACATTTATGTTATTCATACCCCAAAATTATGTTTTGCCTTTTTAATAGATCCCAAATTTAGAGGAGGCTGGCCTAATAACCTTTTGACCTGAAGCCATAAGTGACATTTCCAGTTTTTTTTACTGACAGTGTTTTGTTACCAAGGAAATTTTAATTCATTTTAACCAGTGAGGATATGCAATGTCGTCTAGGAAAGATTGGTCAACCAATTACAGAAAGACCCCTTTTGTTGCCATACCAATCATAGAAAATGAAGACAAGTTTGTCATAAATGTCATTTCTGGATCAGAGAATGCTGATATAGTTATTGATGAATGACAAGGCTTTGCTTGTCATTCATCTTTTTGGTAGGAAGTGTAAGATGAGCAGGATAGGTAAATTGCATTTGACAGCAGTGGGTCTGAAATGTGGGCTTATGGCAGATGGTAGGGAGTATGATATTGGACAGTTTTGTGAAGTTTTTGTTTAGAATGGACAGTTTCAGTGTTTGCCTATGAAGACCTGCAGTTGTTTCTGTATGCATGTGCAGTATCTTTTGATAAATGTTTGTAGGAGTGAAAATGTCTTGCACAGAATCTATAGAGAAGAATGAAAAACATTTCATGTTCAGTACATGTTTTCCATGAGACTTGTGGTTTTTAAGATGATTAAATGAAAAGGATAGTGTCTGTATATTTCTGAACTGCTATATCCAGCATTAAACCATAGTGTTCCAAACATGTGAAACTTACTGATATCTCTTGTTGATAATTAAATAAAGCTTATAACATGACTATAGTTCTTATAGTTCTGCATGTCTGTCAGTATGGGCTGACAAGGAAGTTGGCTGGTTGGTCAAGGTATGTTGGCGTGACTTGACGGGGGGGGGCTTGGAGGTTCTGATATTGAAGACTGTCGCGAAGGTGGGTGTGGCTCATCATCCTCCGTGTCCTCAGAAGCGTAATATTTCTCCTCGTCACTGTCTGAATCCATTATAATTTCTCGTATTTGATTCTGAGACAGCAGATGAGCCCATTTCACACGAGAAATCTCACTTTCCTTTGACGAAACTGTGGTACCACTGCTGGATGGAACAGCAAACCCTCAACTGACATAAGTCGCAAATTCTGGAAGGGAGTTGGGGAAAATGCTCTTTCTCCCTACCTAACAACCGTTACCAAACTGCTACCCAGCTGCCTGTTACTAAAATAACATAGTTTTATGACCCAGCATTCCATTCCACTAACTGAATGCAAGGCTGAACTAACTGCGCAATATGCTTTCAAGACGTATGACACTTATGCCTTCATGACTAATTAGGGTAGCCTTGCTAGCTGGCAAATTTTTTACACACAACTGTGACACCGAAAACCACTCTACATCGATTCAGTGTTGAAACATAGTGTAGCAAATAGAAGGAGACGGTCTTTATGTGCGTCATCCCTGTTGTGTGATATACAATTAGTATGGCAATGTATGTCCAATAATTAGCCAATAAAATAGTTGTGTTTAACGGTAAGTGCCACGCACATATATTGCCATACTAAGAAAGAGACGGCTTTCAGCGTTGCCAAACGTAGGTCCATATATATATATATGACGTTAAAATTTCTGGCTTTACTAGGAACTCCATATATATATATATATATATATATATGACATTAGGCTAAGGGTTAACTTTAGTTTTGGGACGTGAATAAATCCTATAAACTTACATATTTTTTCATTGAATTATAATTGAACATCTTCCTACAGCTGTTGCTTTATTAAAATTTAAGTTTTTCTCTCTCTCTCTGTTGATGCATTTAAAAAAAACAGCAAATGCTCCAGACCTGTTGTGCTATGCATAATTTTTTATTTTTATTTTTGTGTGTAGTTCATCCTACTATAAGCATCTTTAGAAATTTCAAAGTAGCAGCCTGTAATTGTGGGTGAAAAAATGGGTAGTAATGCCTTCAGTTTATGATTATCTGCAGTAAGGTTCATTTCTTCTTGTCTGAAAAAATTTTGATATTCATTGTGTTCACTTTCCTTACTTTGTCATTTTCCTTGCCTTCACTCTTGAATTCATTTTATGCTAATAAAACATAAACCAGGCGGGATCACAGTTTTTGGATTTTGGCATACTTTTGTCAAACAGGATCACACATGGTTTTGTAGCACCCTGAGGTCTTGTAGTCCTGCTGTAGTCATATCTAAGTAGATGTATGTAAACATGAAAATCTTGGACTTCAGTATGCATGAATTTGTTATGTACAGCTGTTATGTAATGTTATATTACAGGTGTTACATACACATGTGTTAGATACAGGTTTTTACATTATGTTACATACAGGAGTCATTGTTATGTGTAATTTTTTTCTAGAGGTATTGTAATTTGCAGGTAGTACCTTGTTAGGTTCACTTTGTGAATGTTCTAATGTTATTTCCTGTTATTTCGAAAGATTTGACACCAGACAATAATAGCATGTCGCTCTTAGGTCAGACAGTAAGTGGACAGGCCCCTATCATCTTTATGATGACAGTTTGATCCCCTGACCAATAATGACAGTCTAACCCCCTGACCCAGAGGGTAGACAGAACAGTTTAGTTCCTAAAAACAGTATTTTTAATTGGATAAAACCTTTGTAAGCCACGTCAGAGTTTGGGTCTTGCTGTGTAATGATAGAGTGCAGTTTCACTCTCAGACTTAAGTCGAACAGACTAGATCTGCTAACACTTCTAGGATGTCAGCACCAGTAAACCTTATTGTTTTATTCCAACTTCTGTACAATTCACTCCAGAATCGTAACACCATCCATTGCTCCTGCTCAGGAAATCTATACACCAGTACCTGTCATGGTGGAAAAGCATTAACTGTTAGTTTCCAAGCTACAGATACAACATTGGTGTCAGGTGTGTGTGGGCTGTGTGCAGCAAAGTTGCAACGTTGAAACAGGAAGAAAAGTGCAACAGCCAAATGATCTCAGTAGACAAGTGGACGGTAGAACCACAGAAAACTGCTAGACAGAAACTTCTATGGTCCAACAAGGAAGCAGCTTTAGCCAAGACATGTTTCATGCCCAAGACAGCCAACTACCAGGCAGCAGGCAGAGTAGCAGCAGCAGACACCAGCATGGGCCAGTCCACAGCATTTCGTCTAGCCTAATTTAGAAACTGAGGTTGCAAACCCAGGTGGTAATACCACCAATATGACAGAGTATATTTTAGTGAGTGAGGCTTTAAAATTACTAGCAACATTTAGAGGTGAAAAGAGGGTTGTCCTAGCATTCTTCACAAATGAAGACAGAGCATTTGAAATAATTGCCTCCAGAAATGAGGGTACTTTGCTTAAATCTGTGTTGATGAGAATTAGCAGGAAACCCAGGACTGCCATTGTCCATGAAAATTTAGAAAACTGGGAAGAGTTAAAGGAATTTTTAAAGAATGCACACACAGAGAAGCAAATATTGGATTATCATGCAAATCTGTTGTTCATTACCAAGCAAACTAATGCTGAAACTGTTTCATAGTGGATACAGTGTGTGCAGAAGCTGGGTTCAAAATTTTGAGAAGCCACTCTGCAGGATTGTGAGCAAGATGGTAGGGTAGATATATTAACTCTTGCTGACAAGTTAAGAAATATTTTTTTGTACAAGAACTTTATTCTTACAGAATACTAATGGTTATGAGGAGCAGGTGTCATTCCACTTTTGATGAGATAGTTGGCATTGCTTGAGAGGAAGAGAGTGCAATGTTTTCGAAGAATGAAAGGTACAAGAGTAGTAATGTAAACTCAGAAGGTCCAAAGTGCAGTAACTGTAATAAATTTGGTCATGTAGTGAGTAGATGCTACCTGAGAGGCAAAATAGATACAAGGGTTAATCAGTTATTGATTAGACATGAAAACCCAGGGGGGGGGGGGGGAGGGGAAATTAAAGAAAAAAATTCCAAGGGAAAGGG